>JAABUP010001237.1_pt1 | contig 53857 bp, 63 predicted proteins | sample 5559201 | NCBI WGS metagenome assembly JAABUP01 (sample SAMN10711887, study PRJNA513373) | rock metagenome | isolation source: Antarctica rocks | place: Antarctica | reverse complement strand
AGCAGTCAAGGGCTTTAAGAGTTGAAAACTCATCAGCAGATTTAGATGTGGATGTCATGGTCTTCGTGTAGACACTGGTAGGCTTTTGCCACTGGCACAGCAGGTGCCTAGAGAACAACGTCATTGTATTTTCTGCGCTTCTGGTTCAGCAGAGGATGAACATCATTTTGTGTTTGATTGTCCGGCATATTGTGCCATCAGGAACAAGTTTACAAACATATTCTGGGGCCCAGCCCCCACACTGTCTTCCTTTTTTACTCTACATGATCCTAAAGTTATAGCTAGGTTTTTGAGGGAATGGTTTGAACATAGGAACACACTGGTTGCAACACAAACTGGACATAGCCTTTAGTTTTAGCTTAGAGTGTGTCAGGTGTGAATATCATGTTTTCATAAGTGCTTAGAACAATTGGATATTTTGTTTGACATTTTCAGACTACTGGTCCAATGGTCATGGTTGGCCCCAAGACCTTAAAATCTAATGAATGAATGAATGAATGAATGAATGAATGAAACAAGTACCGTCAGAAAAGGCTTATGTCTCAGTGGCGTTCACTGTGAACGACAGCGCTGATCCCATATTCTTCGCCGGTCCAGAAACCGACTCGCGTTGTCACAATGATATGTCAGGCGATCAGGACCCCCGTCGCAAACTGTTCCTCTTTGTCAGTGGGCAGACAGCTGTAGGCGCTCCCGCCTCTTTCGACCCTGTCAAGCCTGATTCATACCCAGCAGTCACAGTTATTGTACGTCGCGAGCAGGAGCATCGATGGCTCAACCTTTGCGACCTTGCTGTGGGTTACAAAAAAGCTTCTCAACTTCCCGAAAGCTCATACCTCAAAGAAGCTCTTGATCACGATGAGACTGCCGAGCAGCGGATATTAGAGCAGATGGCAGAACAGGCAACAAGTCCTGTGCCTGTCAGCTCACAGCACAGCCCATTTGAGCAACTGGGCCGCTGGCTGCGAGGTGTTGACTACACAAAGTATACAGAGCCAACCAAGGCCAAGGAAGCTCTGTTCAAAGACGCGCCAAGCCCATACTCAGATGCAGAGCAGCATGCGGCGGTCTCGCTTTATGACCCTCAAAGCGCAGCCTGGGTGCAGCATGCCATGCTGAAGAGGAGCACTGAAATCAAGACTGTGTATTGCCATATGACTCTAAATTTGGAGTGTAGCGATTTCTGTGGCTGGATGCTGCTACATGGGTATTACAGGTTCAAAGAGCAGTATGCTGACAAGTTTGAGGCTGATTTCTTCCTTGTCATATCTTGGCATGCCCAGTACTATCCGCTGAAATACACTACCAAAGGGCTGCAGGCAATGCTGCAAGGCTGGCCTGATGACTATGTGAGGCGTCATGTCATTCTTATGCCTGATGGACTGACAGTAGGCAATTGACAGATGTGACTACATGCAAGTCTGCTAGATTGACTTTGTTTGTGGTGGACAGCCAGTCAAAGCTACGATGAAGTCACTGATGAGCACGAGCAAAGAGCCTGCAAACATATGTTTCTGATGCTTGCACATCATGACTGCTCACTGGATTGTAAACAATAAATCCTTATGTCTTTTTACGCTGAAGTGCAACTCTACTCCGGGATGCGGGGAACATTGTCACACTTAGTTCTCAAAGTTTGAAGGTTTGATCTCTGGGCAGCCCGGTATAATACTTGGCTTCTCATTAAATTGACGCCGAAAGGCGTAGTCTTTTCTTTTCTTTTCTTTGAAGGTTTGATAACCAGTGAGCTCAAAAATGTATCAGGCACATGGATTCTTCATTCAGGATTTTTTAGTCAAAACCCCTCGATGGCTACTGTAGTGTGCAGTGCATGCTGCTGCTGGTCGAGCATCATAATTGCTGATGCCGTGCCTGAGGATCAGGCTGTCTGTATTGACACAATGACGCCAGGAGCATTTATAACTGTGACAGCTTGCTTAAAGAAGGTCTTGTGAAATTTCTTTGAAGTTGTTGTGTATGTCAAAGGATGGCAAAGTGATGTACGCTGATACTTGAAAACTCACAGGGCTAGCAGACATCAGATGATGTGCAAGCTGGCCAAAGCATAGTGTGCCCTCGCAATGAAATTGCATGACAGCATTGCTGAGCGTGACGCTTGCATGCAGTTGCCAAGCAGTGCTTTCACAGGATTTTCCGGTGCAACCCTCTGCGCTGCAGGGAGCGGCAAGCAATGGTGGAATGATGCATCAGAGCCTGTGAGATTCGCCTTCTGGTATGGGATGGTGGTCTTAATCATGAGTACTCACGCCAATGACTTCCGCAATCTGTATGACTTTCTGGCCAGGCACTCCTTATATGGAAACTCACTCTGGTCATTGATGAGTCTGACAATGTGTGCATCTCGTGCATTGAAAGAACTCCTCAGACCACAGAGGTGCGAGTCAGAGGTACGCGCGAGGCTGAGATGTATCGCCTGCTGGGGTCGCTGCAGCCCAACAGCTGCAAGTTGAGTGCAGGGTCAGATCCTTGATTCAGGTGAGCTCTTCAAGACACGAATATGTTGCCTGCATGGAGGAAGTAATTTCTTGCCCTTATTGCTGCATTTCTGTGTGCAGCTGATGCTCCCATTGCACTCAAAGCTGCAGAAAGTTGTCTGCTACTTCAGCCATGCTTTGTCACACAAGTCATGCAGCTCTTGCGTAAACTTGCTAGAAAGTTTGGCTGCACTCTGTTGATTTCATTTTCCTCGAAAACCATGCTGCACCTGTTGGGAATGATGAACCTCACTGCTTCCAAACCTCCACTACATGGCAATAGCGTGCGTTCATGTTTCATAGCAGCTGTTTCACACCATGCAAGCTGAGGAGTCAGGAAGCAGCCACTGGACTCCACTGTGTACCAGATGCATTTCATGACGCAAGTGTCAGCTATGCATGTCAACACCGTCCTGTGGCATCAGATGTGGCAATTGCCTTTCAAGGCCATTCTGGCAGATAAGGATCTGCTGGTTTGCAAGGACATATGTCTTGGAGAGGGACACGCATCATGCCTGGTCCCTTGACCCTGCTTGCTTACTCAAAAGCATGAGTATGGAATAAATTCAGAGGAGGTATGCTGCCTTGTTGATGTCTAAGCTGCACTGACAGTCATCATTGTTGTTTTGCCGCAGATAACACACTTGTAGCTCATGACAGCCTTTTCGCTGTTCAACTGATCACCCCAAACCCATCTTTGTTCAGCTGTGCCACTTGAGTGCTTCTGCGCTGATGCAGAAATGATGCAAGTCCAACCTATTATGGTGCAATACAGATCAAGGCAGAGTTCAACACATTCTGTGAGGACAAGCGCCCAGGCAGGCTGATGATGCTGTGCCTGACTTCCTACGTGCGCAAGGACATGGCTATGACCTCCTTTGCCATGGCTGAGAGAGTCCTGCGCAAGCTTTTCCCAGAAGCTGTCTGTGTAATGGTGCATGACAGGGGGGTCAACCTCATGCTCATGGATGCTAAGCACCCTGCATATGGCCAGAGGCAGGGCATCAGCTTTGCTGAGGTTGTGCAGCGTTGATTAAGTCTGACAAAAGGTCGAAGTGGCGACAACTGAACACTTGACTTGGTTGCCTGCATTACAGGTTGCCTGAGCCATGTGTGCAGTATGCTGCACAGTGTAATGCTGATTTGGCAACCCCGATCCGATTCATGCTATGTGGCAAGATGCCAGCAGGCATAAACCATGCAGGCATTCATTTCACAAGATGGTGTTTGATTGCATAGCATGGCTGCTCCTGCGCATCACTGCTGCCTCTGCTGTTGACCAGAGCTGGGTGACAAGACTGTTTGTGCCATCAGCCTTGACTGTTTTGCCTGACAGCGAATTGCATTGCGGGCCTCATGCAAAACGGTGTTGCAGATTGCAACACTGCACTGTCATGGCTTATGTAGGCTGACTAAGCAGGCTGGAGATGCTGCTGAGGATGTGAACAGCAAGCATGGCCTGAAACGGCCTGTTGTGGTGATTGGCTACAGCTGCATTGGATGCTGCACCTCCTCCATCAGGTCTGACATCCTCGTCATCAACCACATCATCGCTGGCTTTCAGAATGGCAGGACCTGTGCTGACCTGAAGCAGATGCTGATGAGAGGCGCTGGGGGTGGGACCAGCTTGACTCTGCTTGACTGTGTGTTCTGCTCTGGTCGGCATGAGCGTGACTGCATGTGCGTTAGATCCATTTGTACCTGCTTGATACACCTTGACTGGTGCTTGTGCGGAATGTTGTGTCACAGCGCAGGCTGTCAGCCAGTCTGCCCAGACTTAGCACATGCTGCCTGTTTACACAAATATCAATTTCATCTGCATTGTGCCATCACATTGGGTGCTGTGTCCCTGATTGTCAGACATGCAACACCTGCAGTGTCCTTTACTCACTGAGTTTGCAGAGTCCTCTCATTTACTGAAGTGTTGCAGTGTGCTTTTGTCACTGAGTTTTGCCGTGTGCCTTTATCTACTATATGTTGCAGCCTTCTACAGCTGACAGTTGCCAATCATGAGCTGCAGATGCTGCTGCGCAGGTGCGGCAAGCCCAGGGCTACCTAAACATCAGGGTGGTTGGGCCTCTGTAATGCATGGCAGCAACACTGCCCCACATCAACAAGACAAAGAGGCTGGTTAGTACTGCAGGCATCAGCCTTGAGAAAATCTCAGCTTGATCAGCATAAGCAGAGGGCAGACTGTGGATGAGGTTGCTCTGGTGAGATGTGAGATAATCTGCATGTTGTCAAGCACCGTGTGATTGTATGTTTGAATGTTTGCAGCCTGGGGTGCAATGTGGTAACACCATCTGCCAAATCATGTCTGATCCGATCCAATACAGATGATCTGTATCATTCATGGGCTTTCACTGCTGGGTGGCAAATGCAATCGCTGTATCATCTCAAAATGGCTGCATGCCTTGGTAGCAGAACAGACAAGCAGCAATGACAGGCAGAGCATGATGCAGTAGCCTTGCCCTTCTGAGAGACCCAGCTGTCTCACCAGCAAGTGCTTGATCACATTGTCATATGCATTCTGATGCCCTCTGAGCCTGAAAAGAGTTGTGCTACAAGGTGCACTCAAATGAGCTACACGCTATCTTGTGGCCAAGGATGGATGCTGGTGCACGAATGCTGTGTCATGGCACATCAGAGCTCAAAACCAAACTCACTTCAGCTAGACTGCAGTCCCTTGACAGTCCTAATGCCAGATAGGCATTCATAGGATGGGTTGCCTGCATTGAGTCTGCCTCCTGAAGCCTATGAGCAGTGGGGCTTGTGTCAATGCCGTGCTGCTGCTGCAGCTTTTCTAGGGAGCGCAGCGTCTTGGCAGCTTCTGCATGATGCCCCATGGCTGACAGCACTGTGCCTGCCTGCTCTTCAGCCTGCAAGTACGTGCACTTCTGCTTCACGCTCACACAGCAGCTTGTGACATTGCCACCACACGACAAGCATCATGAGCCAGCAAGCTGGAGGACAAGGCTGCAGTGGCTTGCTGCACAAGACAGACAATGCACCACAACATTGCTGTCAAGGCACACACTTGTCAGGCAAGACACGCATGTCATAGACACAGGACAGCTGGACACGCCCCTCAAGATTCCACCATATGATCGCAGACTGCATTGCCAAATCCACAGGCTCTTACCCTGCAGTAGGCAGAGTCAAGACCCTTTGCTCGGAGGCACTCAGCCAGAGCTAGCGCATACTGCTGCTGCTGCAGGTAGCAAGCTGCACGGTTACAGTACAACTTAGCTGCCATGCTTGGCATTGCCATGCTTGTGTTGACAGCTGTGGTGTAAAGCCCACTCATGGATGTGGGATTGTCTGACCAGCAACCAGCACTGTTGCATCTGTGAATCTGGTTGTTCAACTTGCCTTGAAGAGGCTGTTTGTTTCAAACGGCTGCAGTCATACGGTTGGAGGAGCGCTACAGCACAAGGGGGTGGCCCGAATGCATGTCTAAGGCTCTCAAAGTGTCCACCATCCACCTTTTCACTGTTGATGTCAAGCAAATGTGCCAGAGTTCGGCATGTCTGCACCCCTGCCCCATGCACCTCTTGGGCTCAACAAGGCATCCCTGACTTTTGTGTGAACGCCTCTCCAGCATCAATGTTGCTGCAGAGAACATAGCGCTGCAAAGTTGCAGCAAGACAATGCAAATTCTCGTGTGCCTGAGCTGGAAAAACAGGTACAAGATGTGAGGAAACCACCCAACGTTATTAATTTCTTCAAAATCGTCAATAACACAAAGGCATGATGCCTTAGAGTCATGGCTGTGCTGCTTCAGATATAGGCACGCTCACTGTCAGTCCGTGTTCCAGTCACTGTGACAGTGACTGAGGAAGCTCATTGCACCCTGAAGCTGCCACAGACTCAGGCACTGAGGCATTGACAATCAGGCATGTCCTGGCTGTCATACAACTCAGACATGTTGAGGTACAATGTGCAGTTGGTGATGAGACGCACTTTCCATAACATAGGGTCACATCAGCATGTATGCCTAAGCAAGTACCAGCCACATGGACACATGTTGCCCACACGTGAGCTGCTGTTTCCCATGTTCGTATGCGGCATACATAAGGGCAAAAAGTCTTACACAAAATACAGTTTGCATATGTGCAATGACCAGACAGTCAGACTGTAAACACAACTGAGCAGCTAGTTCTGGATTTGACGCACAACCTGACCAATGGGGCTTGCTGACATTGGTGGAGCAAGAGGATGCCCAACTAAACCAAGCAGCTTGACACACCTCGGTGTGGTCACATGTCGATGCAAAACCCATAGTGTGATTCAAGAAAGTTTCTGTTTCTGCAGGAGCATGTGTAAAATCTTCAATCACTGCTGATACTTGCTCATGCATTCTAAAGTCTACAAGTGCGGCTGGTATGCTATCTAACATCTATGGCTGCCTGTTAAAACATCTGCCAGCTAGACTGAACTCATATCGTCTAGCAAACAACGGCATGCAGAACCTATCAGCTAGTATGAAATGCTGGGACACATTGACTTTGATGGCACATTAAGCACTGACTTCTACATTTCCTCATCTGTTGAAAAACTCAAGATATATACTCCTCATTGCCTCTGTCACGACTTTGGTTGCTGCATGAGAGGCTGGATTGTTGATGGCAAAGCAGCACCACCAGTTCCTGATGAGCTTGTGCCCCTCTTCAATGCCATTTGCTGTATTTTCACCATATCCTGCTCATTCCTTTCCTGATTCCGCAGCTCCTGCAAACATGACATGCAGTGAGGGCTTACAGTGGGACAGCCCTAGATCACAATGCTGCCCTCATGGCAGCTTCAACTTTGTTCTGAATTGTCCTGATGTTCTGCAAACTTGACCTTGTTCTTCTTGCACACATGATCAGCGAACAAGGCTACAGCGCTGTGATATTTCTATCCGTCAAGAGTCCACACCGTTCACCAGACAAGGCCTAAATGCATCTGTGCAAACCCGTGTGATCTCCATACTGTCCTGAAGTTTGGATGCAAACTTTGAAGAACCAATGACTATTTGTCATGTGTTGTGAGATGCATGCATTGCTGTAGGTATTTGTGCCTATGTATAGCCAGACACTGCAACAAGTAGCGGCTAGGCTTGCCTGTTGATCAAGCTGTGTGCATGTGCAGAAACAGCAGCCTTTGCAACGATTTTGCTGCCTTATATCAGCACGAGGAAAAACATGGAGAGTTAAAGATATGACTCACTTGCTGCAGTGCACCACTCCCTCGCTCATCTAGAGTAGGTAAGGAAACATTGGAGCCAAAGCCCCTCTGCAGACCCCCACCAGCAGCCTGCAAGAAACCCTGAACTGCCCCAGATTGGCCTGCAGGTGCCCCTGGTCTGCTTGGGGATGCCCCTGACTGAGTGAGGGATGCCCTGTGGGGGTCTGGAGATCCTCCTAGGCCTGTGCGCTGGCGGAGGGTAGCCCAGCCTGAGCCTGGCGAGGAGCGGGGGGTCGGAAAATTGGGTGAGGGGGGTCCGGAGGGGCCGGGAGGCCGGGGTGGCAGAGACCCATCCTCTGTGGCTCCAGGAGGTCTGCATCAGGGACATATAAAAACTCAGCAATTACCCAAAATTGATTGATAACTTGGCCACAATGGCAGCTCTTTGCACAATAGACTGGCACCAATGACCAACGGCGCTTCGAAAAGTTCAGGGGCTGCGCTCAAGATCAAAGCATGCTAACAAAGAGACAGCCATTGCCAGTCAAGAAGACATACGAAGCAAGTTGCCACTAAGACTTAGACAGTTGTACGCAGGCGCTTTACCTCTGGAAGGAGTTGAAGCCAGGGAAGGTATGCTGGACACGGTTCGCACACAGCACATCCGCAATCTTGCAGAACAGGCGATGCCTGTCGTCTCCAATCTTGGCCATATCTACACCTTGGCAAGAACAAGGCCACCTTAGCGCACACCTTTCACTGGAACTGCTGCATGCACATTTGTGTGGCAGCGAAATGCTTGCTGTTGCAGTTTAGCATACCTGCCTGCTGCATGCTGACTACTGAACTGGTGCTCTGTGTGGAGCGTTGGTAGGTACAGTAGCTTGTGCACTATGCACTGGGTTATGCAACAGCTGTGTTGGTGCACATGTGAGCATGCATCCCATAGATATACCCTGTTAATGATTAAAGGTGTTGATACATTGCTTGGAGCATGTTTCCTGGGGCAGTCAACACTCAAATGTCACTTTCAGTTCAGCTAGCCCAAAGTCCAAACGCCATGCAGTCCAGTCATGCAGCATGCAAACAAGAAGGTGCAGGGGCCTTTGCAATGCTGAGGATGTCACGCAGTTGAGTCATACAGCGTGCAAGCAGGAAGCTGCATAAGCCTTTGCAAGGCTGAGGATGTCATGCAGTTGAGCCATGCAGTTGAGTCATGCAGTTGAGTCACGCAGTTGAGTCATACAGCGTGCAAGTAGGAAGCTGCATGGGCCTTTGCAAGGCCGAGGAGGTGAAGGTGATGGTGGTGGGCGATTAGTCAACGTGACCTCACCACAATGGGCATACTCGAAGAAGAATCCCAGCTGCACTTTCATGGGGTCCCCAGCGCTGCAATTTATGACCTGGCCCTTCCCCGTGTAGCTCTTGGGATTGTCCTCCAGGAACTTCATCACCTCTGCTCTCATGGTCTCGTACACACTGCTGGGTACCCCCACGTCCAGGAAGACCTGCACCCACTCACCAAGCTAGATAAATAATAATGAAAACAATATTAACATTTATATTAACAATAATAATAATATACAGGCGTTCCAGCTAAACGTTCTTGTCAGGTACCTGCCCTACTAGGTGTGCCTAACCCCCGGACCTGCACTCACTCACCAAGCTCCTGTCAGCTAACTTGCATACCTCGTATTTCTTTTTTATCCTACTGTTATTGCTATTAATGTTGCTGTTATCACTTGTCAATGGGCACGCCCAAGTCCAGGAAGACCTGCACCCACTCACCAAGCTCCTGTCAGCTATCTTGCATACCTTGTTTTCTTTTTTCATAGTACTATCATTGCTATTAATGTTGCTGTTATCACTTATCAATGGGCACGTCCAAATCCAGGAAGATCTGCACCGACTCACCAAGCTCCTATCAGCTATCTTGCACAACTCTTTTTCTGTTTTTATATCACAATTGTTGCTCTTACTATTGTCATCACTGCTGTCATGCTGCACATACCAGTCATGATGAAGACAAAAAAACAACAACATATCAATTGTATCTACTGTCAGTATTGCTGTTATGCTGCACATACCAGTCATGGTGAAGACAAGAAATAGACAATATATCACTTGTTTACGTTTTGTCATCATCATGACTGGTATGTGCAGCACAACAGCAATACTGACAATAGGTACGAATGCTGTGCACACCAAGGTTCAGGAAGATCTGCAGTGAATCAGCTGCCAGCCGCCTGTTCAGATAAGCCCTCCTTCTGAGGAACTGATGGGAGTACATGTGGCAATGCAAGACTGTGAAACCAGATAATGAACAGACTCTGCCAAGACTGCAAAGAAGTGTCCACAGCATAGGTCCAGCTTCAGACAGTAAGGCTGGTGCAGACACTATGATGCAGCATCTCAAATCTGACACTCATTACATGCTGCGACACATCTGAGCGCCACACACCTGTTTAGAGCAGCCTGTGTGAAGCGTCCACTGCACTGACGCACAGCACAAAAACACAGACTCTGACAGTGTGTACGCAGCAATGGCGCATACCTTGAAGAACTCCCACTTGTTCTCAGAGCGTGTGATGTTGAGGATGGGGACAACATTGATCAAAGAGTTGGGGTACCAGATGCGGCACCCATCCCACCGCTTCAGCACTGTCATGTTCAGTGCTATCTCCTCCACCTGTGAGAGAACAGATGTTGTGACTAATGGTGACTCATCCCTTGCTGAGCCTGAATGGTTGTCATGACAATGCACGCATGTGTTGCCATGTGACCAGCTTGATGCTTGCCTGTACAACTGTGCTGTACCTTGATGTTGACTATGTCAGGTACATGGCTGAGTGTGCAGCAGAAATAGCCATCAGGAGATGCAAAGCGTGCACATCATATGCGTAGCAGATCAGAATTCATGCTATGCCACAGATGGGCTACAGAGACACTCAAAATCCCACATGTTTGCCTGACAAAGTCTGGACAACAGCTGTATTTGCATTGTTTTCATAATGCCAAATCTTGTCACGGCAAGCCATTGCGACATGCAACTGCGCTGTCGACAAGCATGTTCTGCTGTAGTCGGCTTGCATGCATTGATACCTTGTGTAGGTCTCCATTGATGAGAATATTATCTCCAACATCAAAAGCATGCACCACAAACAGGAAGATGACGCTGTCAAACATGGTGGCGATGGCGCTCTTGAAGATGAAGCTGAAGGCCACAATTGCTGCTGCCACTGCTGTCCACAGATGCGTCACATCCACCTGAAAAGAAAAGAAAATTTTACGCTTGTCAGCGAGCATTACAGGAGCCTCCTATGGCGGCAGCCCGGAGCATCACATCCACCTGCACAAGCCTTTGATTTAATAATAATAAAATAAAAATAAAAATAAAAATGCTTTCCAGCTCATGATGAGCTAGGTACGTGCGGGAGCCTTTGATTTGACACTAGGGATGGAATGCAGCATACAAGAGCTGATGCCCCCTCATGGGGTAGGGCCTTAGCCTCGGCAGGGATGAAAATTGTATGCTGGCAACCGTCGGGGTATGCCATGTACAATAGGCCAATCATGACTAAATCAATGAAATGCAGCATGTGCAGTTGCAGAGCAGTGTTGCAGGTACTGTGCATGGTATGCCTAAAGCCTGGGCGCTAACACATATGGAAAGCGGGTGATTGTAGCAATGCATAGGTGTTAACCTTCAGCATTGTACATGTCTTTGAGAATGGCAGGTTGATACAGTCAACGGGACCAAGAGACAGCAAAACTTTGCATGGCAACATTGTGAACGCAACCTCATCACATAATTAGTATACATGGCATGCCAAGTGCGACACAGTAAACAAGCCAGATGACTCACAAACTCAGTACACATGGCATGCCAGGTGGAACATAGAAAACAAGCCAGGTGGCAAAAACACGAGTAGGCTTTCTGCAGATGCAGCGACAAGCCTGTTGGGCTCATGGCATAATTCTCAAGACTTGTTTCACGGCTCAAAAGATATGCAGATCGTGGTTTTACTCAGCAATTTAAAGGTACTCTTACGGCTGTGAGGTGTGGCTCACATTGAAGATGACCAGGTAGAAGAAGGCCATCAGCACATGGATGACAAAGGCAGCAATGCGCTCCAGTTTGCCCACGATGGTCTTGGTGTCCTTCAGTGTGAAGGCCAGATGCTTCCTTTCCTGCAGTCCCAGCTCACGAGTTGCCATCCCCAAGTAGGCAACACAGTCACCTTTGTACAATACTGCAGCAGCTTGCTCTGAATGCCACCCCATCATAGCTGACACAGTCATACTTGTGCAAAACTGCAGAGGCCTGCTGTGAATGCCATCCCAAAGAAGCTGACACAATCAGACATTTGTGATGACTTACAAAGGCTTGCTCAGAATGTGAAAGGTTGTACCAATTTGTATGCACTGAGGTGGTGTCTCATGATGCATAAGGCAGCAAGAACATTGCACGCATTGAAGCATGTGTCATCAGGCTTGCATGGGGAAAAAAGGAGCCTTCCTGACCTGGTATATGGTGCCCATAAACACTAAGACAGTGTCTGATGATGCATAAGGCAGCAAAAACGTTGCACGCATTGAAGTTAGTGTTATCAAGCTTGCATGGCAAAAAAAAGGGAGCCTTCAGCCATCTGCTCTACCACTGAGCTATCAAGGACAAAAAGTCAGTCCTGACCTGGTAGATGGTGACCACAGCATCCCTGATGTTGTGGAGGGTGACTTGGCCATCCCCATCCACATCCAGAATGTCAAAGGCCTGCTGGGCTTTCTCAGGCTCCAGGAAATGCTCCAAGTCCTCAGGCAGTATGTATGTTCTGCGAAACAACAATCTGTCATGCAAAGAAAAGAAAAAAGGAAAAGTTTACACTTTTCAGCAATCATGAAGGGAGCCTCCTAAGGCGGCAGCCCGGAGCTGTCTGTTGTGCAAAGTGATTGTGAATTGTGAACAGCTGCGCAGGTTGGCGGTCTGAGACACTGCTTGCAGTGCAAAAAGCGTTGTGGCTGGCAGTGTGTGTTTTCCAATCAAACCTCCAGTATAAACTGCATCAGCCAGGGGCATCGAACATGTTCCGTTGCCACAGCACAGAACAGGAAAAGCCCTCAGATATGCGTATGACATAGCGCAATTCAGAGCTGGACGACTGAGGATGACTCAGTCCTGTTGAACAGGGTTCCGACAACCATGCAAAAAGCAATCTGTACAGTTTTTGCCTCAGTCTGCTTGTCTGCATCACAGAGGCATCATGCAGTGGGCCAACAAACCTCTTCAACACAAAGGACGCACACCTGTTGAAGGAGGGCTTGATGTTCCAGAAGAGGTAGAAGGCCAGCTTCTTGGCTTCATTCTTGCTGGTCACCTCGCTGTCCTCCTGGTGTTTGGCAGCACCCAGTGCGTCAGCAAAAGTCACCTGCAACGCACAATGCACTCACATTAAAACAGCAGTGTGGTACAAACTTCTTACTCTGTGATGCTTTGCATCTCCCAGTGTGTCGGCAGAGGTCACCTGCAATGCATACCAAACAGCAGTGTGGTATAAACATCTTACTTCCTGATGCTTGGCAGCACCCAACATGTCAGCAAAAGTTACCTGCAACGCACATAAAACAGCAGTATGGTATAGACATTTTACTCTGTGATGCTGAGCAGCACCCAGTGTGTCAGCAAAGGTCATCTGCAATGCACATGAAATAGCAGTGTGGTATAATCCGCTACAAACATCTTACTCCACAATGCTCGGCAGCACCCAGTGCATCAGCAAAGGTCATCTGCAATGCACATGAAACAGCAGAGTGGTGTAATGTGCTACAACAACCTGACACTGTGATGCTCGGCAGCGCCCAGTGTGTCAGCAAAAGTCACCTGCAATGCACATGACATAGCAGTGTGGTATCAACATCTGACTCTGTGATGCTCGGCAGCGCCCAGTGTGTCAGCAAAAGTCACCTGCAATGCACATGACATAGCAGTGTGGTATCAGCATCTCACTCTGTGATGCTGAGCAGCTCCCTGTGTGTCAGCAAAGGTCCTCTGCAATGCACATGAAACAGCAGTGTGACACGACATGCTACAACAACTTGAATCCGTGATGCTCGACAGCACCCAGCGCGTCAGCAAAGGTCATCTGCCATGCAGATGAACCTTTGCTGTGATGCAACATGCTACAGAGATCTGACTTTGTGATGCTTGCCAGCACCTGAAGCATCAGACAAAGGTAACTTACACCAGTGCCTGACTGTGTGCTCAATGGACAGATGAAGACATGAATTGCCGGCTTTGAATTGCATGCCTAGTGTGATAGTTGCATTGCAGGAAAAATGTGCAAAGCTTGCGGGCAACAGCCTGAAGGTTGTCATCAGATGACTGCCTGAGACCACACAATGTTGGCAAATGCATGCATGAACAGCACACAGATGTCATGAGTCTCTGGCCGCTTGCTTGAAGACCTTAGGCTTCGCACACACTTTCTGCTTGACAATTCTTGGCTTTTGCACCCTTACACCTTGGAAGCAAAGGAACTGCAGCACATGATGTGCTGGCAGTAGGTTGGGTCGGCGTTAAGAAGAAGAACTGTCACCCAAAGGTTCAAAACCCTGAATCCTCAAAGAGAGGTCACCTGACTACCCAAACCCCTAAACCCTAACAGAAGCATTGCCTGTACGGCTAATCCCCAAAGCCAGACGTCACACATACCTTGAGCTTGTTCTTGCGGATGTACTTCTCCACTTCATGCAGCTTCTGAACAGCATTGCCGCCGCCCTTCTCAATGGCTTTACGGTCTTCAGGAATTGCATCAAGATGGCTCTTCACCACACTCTGCATACAGGTCAAACAGCCATACAGACAGCCGTATAAGCGTTGAGTACCGTGTTACCACAATGTCAACAGCATTGCACAATGTCAACAGCATTGCACAATGTCAACAGCACGGTTAGGTGGTCCTGTAAGGCCTTGCAGATTAAAGATATGGCAAACCAGATGGCTTGAGATCACACAGTGCACACAGAAGAAAGCGCCAGACATGACTGACCACAGGTCAGTTCCTCACCCTGTTGCTGCGCTCAGTCATGCCAGACTCGCTGATAGGCCGTCCAGCAAGTATTGTCATACTGCGTTTCATCTTAGACATGACAGACGTGCGGTCTTCCTGGCTCGCTTGGGCACTCGTATGCATCTTGGAGGGACTCCTTTTGAAGCTTTTGGTGCCAGGGCTTGAGTTCAAATTCCCTTGTGCGCTGCGCTGGGACTTGAAGGAAGTGTTGGCAGCCTGCAACAACAGGGCTTGGCGTGGTCAAAAAATTGATGAGCAAAAGAGCGACACCAGTCTGAAGCGTATTCTGTGTGCCATGATGTCCTATGACGCTATTATTCTGCTAGCTTCCAGCCTGATTCTGAACATCACAAAGGCGATGATCAGCTCAGCGGAGACAACATTCCAGTGAAAGACAAAGTTGGACATGACATGCGATGTTGTGAGGGTTTTTTGCTGGAGTGTTTCAGCCTACAGAGCCAAGCTGGACTGCTGGAACACCTTGATGAGCTGGAAGCAGGTGATACAGCCTGCAGCACATCATTCTACCATGTAGCAACACAGCCTTGAAGTTTATCATGGAATGGAACCTGAGCGTGATCTTGGGCATTGAAACCTTAGCCAGCACACTGATTCACTTGGAAAGCACTTCTGGTCAGACTTTTTGACAACCAGGTCAACAACCAGCAAGGAATGGCAGCTGCTCTGCAAGGAGGTTGTAGGAGGTGATAGATACCGGTGATCTTTGTCCAGGTGGCTGTTGCCGCCTGTGGATGGTCAGCGGTGACCGTCTTTGACTTTCGGCTGATGTGCGTCGAGCATCTGCTGACACAAACTGATGTCCGTTCGCAACGGCATCCGGAGGACAACTGTCAGTTTCAGGTACGGGTGGAAAGGGAGCTTCTCGAGAAGCGACACGCTCGAAAGTGGACGTGCTGTCACCGCTCAAACCAGAGCTGCTGTGATGGCGGTGTAGGTGACGGTGGCGGCGGTGCAAGAAATGCTGCATGAAACGCAAAGCTGTTCAAGAAGGAACACAACACTAGACAGCCAGTTGACCAAAGGCAGCGCAAGCACCAGTGTCAACATGAAGAGGTCGAACTTGGACAACACCCCACACCCCTCAGCAAGATCAGGCGCATAGCAGCATACCGGAATGAAGGCGCTGCGCTTGTGCTTGGTGACCTCTTCACGGATTTTCTTCTGATCCTGCTGGAACACCATGGACTTGCGATACATGCGCGCTGCCGGGCTGTCCAGCTGTTCAAGCTCCTGATCTGCTTCTACCTCTCCTTCTTCATCACTGCTAGAAGACTCTACCTCAGTGCGAGGCTGAGACAGAGCCATCAGGAAATACTCCTGCAATGCAACAGAAGTTGTCAGACCAAGCACACCAGAATGAATAGTCTGAGGAGATGAGCTGATGGTCAATCTAGGAATGAACGCTGCACGCAAAGCGCAATTGGTCTCTAGGTCATTGCAAAACAAACATGTATTGCAACATACAGTCCGATGGTACATTGATCTTGCTGCACATTGCTTCAAGAAGTGAGTCTAGACACCTGAGTGTGCACAAAATGCAGCTTTCCATTGCCCTGTCTGGCACAGCACAGCACAACAAAACACAGCACAGCACAGCACAGCAATGCAGCTTTCCACTGCCCTGCCTAGCATAGCACAGCACAGCACACCAATCCCTTCCATCGCACATACCTTCTGCAGAGCTTCTTGCATCTTCTCAAAATGGGCTTCTTTGTGGAAGTGCGAGGCCATGATCTTGGCAACCAGGGTCTTCAGCACATTGGCAAAGAAGAAGAGCAGGAGGCAGCCCAGCAGTCTTGCAAGGGTGCGAAACACGTTCTTCACATGCGTGTTCTCGTTGTCTTTGGTGTAGAAGCAGCCGACGAAAAGGGGAATGAGGAGAGCCACACGCAAGAAGCGCCTCAAGGGCTTCTGCAGCATAGCATACAAAATTTAGCATGGTTTGAGATTTCCAGCACACAAGAGTTGGCATGGTATGAGATTTCCAGCACACAAAAGTTGGCATGTTTTGAGACTTCCAGCACACAAAAGATGGCATGGTTTGAGAGTTCCAGTACTACAGCGTGAATGAGGACGCCCACTGTGAGGCGTTTGCAGCACAGCACAATTCAGTCACAAAAAATGGAAAATATTTTTTGTCAGGTCAGCTTTCAAATTTTGTATGTATGCCGCATACATCTCTGCAAGACACCCGTACCAAGCTGGCATGAAAATGGCAGTCATATATGCTGCAACAAATGAAAGCATGCTGTATGAGCACTATATATGGCAACAGCTACACAGAGGGACATGAACAAGCGCAGCATTCAGGAGCAGCTTGTCAACAAGAAATTACATGCAGAGTGCTGGGCACTTTGAGAAAACAACAAGCATAGGCATTGAACTCAGTCACAACACAGGCAGTCATACTTACAGATATCAACATGCAAACAAGATAAATCAATGTCATCAAAGAAGACGCTTATGTCATCAAACTAGATGATTAATGTCATCAGGAATGTCTACTCACCCTGGTGCCCACAGTGTAGTAGATAACATGCACACAAGGTAAATGATGTCATCAGGAATGTCTACTCACCCTAGTGCCGACGGTGTAGTAGACAGCCTTCCTGGTGGTGAAAGCAGTGGTCTCCACCATGAGAACCAGCAGGTGGATCACTGCGCGGCTGAACCAATAGATAGGCATGAAACCTGCAAAGCGACAGATACATTTGTCACAGCCACATCATGATTTGCCACCCATTTGTCACAGCAAATGTGCAAGCCTACATTGAAAAGTTTCACAGACTGCATGTCTTGGAGCCACAGATCTATTTGTCACAGCCACATAATGATGTGTCACAGCCAGATGTCCATTTGTCACAGCAAACGTGCAAGCCCTACATTGAAGATTTTGACACAGACTGCATGACTTGGAGGCAACAAGCCATGAACATCATCCATTGCAATGCTGATGCACAGAGTTGCAGAACTCAAGGTGGGAACAACAGCAGGAGGAGCTGCAAACACGAAATGTGCAAGGACCTGATGCAGCAGTCCTGACTGAACAATGAGAAAAGCTCATTGTGCAAAGGTATATGTGACACGCGATCAATCTGCACGCAGATGTGACCAAAACACAGTTGCAGAGATGAATGGTGGGAATTGTAGGTCACGCTCAAAATAGCAGGCATCAAAAGTCTTTCTTGTTGATTCCAGAATTGTGTGATGATCCTACCTGAGAAGAAGAAGAGCCATCTCCACCATTCAAACCAGACGACCTTGTAGTGCTTGAAGCGTACAAGCATGATGACGGCAGATATGAGCAGCAGCTCGGTGATTAGAACGCTGGCAACTGCTGTCCAGAACTTGAAGTTCTTGTACCACTTCACTGGATGTGCGTCTTCATCATCTACATTGAACTGCAGGCAGGCAGCAGGACAAGACACATCAGTGCTTATCCATCCATTCACTCTTGTGTTCACTCATTCATTCATCCATCCACCCATTCAATCGTTTGTTCATTCTTTCACTCATTCATCCATTGCATTTTTCACTCATCTACCCCTAGGGTCAGGTGTGTACAGCCCTGAGCAGCTCCCTATATGGGGTCTTGTTTGTGCGTATGCTTGTAGTCAAGGCTAAAATGCTAGCTGGCTGCATTTGTTTTCAAATTCAAGACATCCGCAGAGCAAGATTGCACAGCAGCTGATATGCTCTAATCATGCAGAGATAACAAGTCTATTGTCTGAAGTTGAGAAACAAGCCATGCAGCACAGCAGTAGCCAGGGCATGCTGCCAGTTTAGGCACAGTGGTATCTGCGTAATCAAAGGCAGAGCTAGGCAGCTACAAATCCGGCACAACAATCACATTGCATAGCCGGATACAGTGCAGAGCAAACCTGCAGGTCAGAGTTGGCCATTGACTTGCGAGACTTAGCAGAGCCATCAGACTTCCTCCGACTCTTCATCCTCGCCATACTCTTCTTCATGGACTTATTTATCTTCCCCAGCATCAGGTCTCCCGCCACCCCATGCTCCATGACGGTGGAGTCCTTGGGTGATGGCGGGGGTTCTTGGCGGGAAGCGGCGGCGGCTGCGGCAGCAAGGGCTTTGGCGCCGGCGGGAAGCGGGGGCCTGCCCATGTCTACTAACCTGCCAGGAATGTCGCCCAGATTCACTTGTACAGTCGGCACAGCTTCCTGCAGTCATGGAGTTGCGCAAGGACTTGGACTGTGGATGCTGTTGCAGCTGGAAGTGTTTCAAACTAGAGCCATGCAGCATAGAGGGCTGCTGCTGAAGTGCAGGTATCCTGCAGGAAATGTTTTGTGCCTAGAGTGGCACATGTGACAGCGTTGTGATAGCACTCATGATACCATTTGTGATAGCATTTTGCGGTAGCACATGTGATAGGACGTGTGATAGCACAGGTGATTGCAGTTGTGACAGCAGTTCTGATAGCACATGTGATAGCACACATGGTAGGGCACGTGATGAAATATGCATCAATACGCTTGTGTGATAGGACATTCAGGCCTGAAACAAAGGCAAATAGCTAATGGCAATGCTATGCTGCACTATGCAGCCTCATGGTTTGAAGCAACAATTGTGGTCTAAGTCCAGTGAGGCGCAAAACAGCTGTTGTCACAGATGGCTTGTGACTCATTTCTTGGATCACATGTCAGCAGGTCAGGTGCAGCGGCATGTCATCGGACTTGGCCAGTGTTATGAAGAGACAATGCAAATAAGAGAAGCTGACCTCTGTTTCTCCTCCCAATGACACCCTCCTCTCAAACTTGCGCTGCTGCGCATCTGCTTGCAACTGCTCCTTGGCCATCTCTGACGCAAACATGCTTTCATATGCGCTGCCCAACCCCAGCCCTGGCGATATGTCACATGTACTCAGTGATGTTGCTTGATTGCTTGATTGTCAAATCCTTGAAGCAGGTTGCATGCAGACTGTGGCTGAAGCAGATGCACATGCAGTGTTGAGTCATGTGAGGAGTCTCTGGCTCAAACAGGTGGTGCCTGGTCACTTAGGTGAGAAGTGCAGGTAGGAGTAGACACGATTTGGGATAGCTGCCCCTTATGAGACCTAGTTCCAACCAAGATGGATGATGCTGCTTTTAAAAACAACCAGAGCTTTGCATTGAGGTCATTCCTGGACACTCAGTGGGTTAGCTAGTCAGTAACCCAATGAACAAGTCAGTAAAACAGCTGATCACTTGATCAGTTGGTAAGACAGTTAGGTAGAGTCAGCGTTGGCTCACCTGCGCTGGGGCTTCTGGTAGAGGCACGCTGGCCAAAGCCCTCAAAGCTGTCAGAGGCTGCTAGGGGCGCCTGCCTGGACTGCTGATGCTGCACATGCCGCTTAGCATACTGTGCAAAGCCAGATGCATCGCTGGGCAAGGAGCTGTCAGAGGCATGAGAGAAGGAGGTCCTTGATGGCTCTGATGCGCCAAACATCCCTGTGCATTGGAGATAGCAGGTTTGCTTGCCATGTTGTATTTTTCTGAGATCGGTTTACATGCACTGCAGGTGCTTTGCTATCAATCAGTCAATCGATCAATCAATTTACGCTTTCTGGCATTAGGACTCATCAGGGGATGCAAGGGGCTGTCAGACATGTGGTGTGTCCTAAAGACTGCAACTTGATGCGTATGCCTGAAACTTGGTGAAATATGTTGCTGTGATGACGATGGTCACACGTCAAGGTGTAGTGGTACTCAGGGATTCTGTAACAGCATGCACAAGACAACTTCTTAACCAGATCGCTGTGCTGTTGTAGACAGACACTTTGTGAACCAGCTCTGCCCAACCGTGTTTTGCAAGGAATGGCAAAGATAGCCAACGCTGCTTCACTGCCAGCTGGTGTTGTGCAGCAGACAGACACCTCACCCTGCTCGCTAGCAATGAAAATGCTGTGCCTGCATGCAACAGGGACAGACTGGGACAGAAGAAATTGCTGGGCCTACCTTCAGGGCTGCCATCAACAAAGGGCAACTGAGCAGCAATCCCCCTGGCACTTGGGGGCGTGCCCATTGGCGCGCCCCCTGTAGGGGCCTGCTGTATGCTTGGAGGCTTGCTGGGGATTCGTACTGGGGGTGCTGGCATACCAGAGAACCCTGCAATTGCAGAAGTTCGACTGCTGAGCGAAACATCAGGTAGGACTGCTGAGCAAAACAGCAGGTAGGACTGCTGAGCACAACAGCAGGTAGGACTACTGAGCAAATCAGCAGGTACGGCAGAAGTGACATGAAGCTGCCTGCAAGCATACCAAGCATAGCAAAGTACCGAACACAGCCACAATCGTATGGATTGCGCAACGATGCAACTTTAAAGAGGTCACATTTGAGGCAGATTATGCATGCCTCGGCTTTCAAAAGTGCATTTTGTGATAGGCTTGGTGGCACATCAAAAGATGTTGCCTAGGTCCAGCATGCAACATGCTCATATGCTGTGTGATAAAGGGCACAGGCGGTGACGTTGAAGGTCATACCATTGGTGTCTGAAGCACTGGGCCAGCCAGAGGCAAAGCCATCATTCATCCAGTCCTGCACATTGTTCTCAAAGCTCCCCTGGTCTGTGCCTGCAAAATCCCAATGCCAAACAGTGTGAACACAGCGGACAGTGGTCTACGTCAGCAAAGCATGACAAGAGGCAGCATGCACAAAGCATGGCCACTGCTGCAAGCTGTGCATGTACCATACAGACTATGTAGGTACAGCATTTATGCGACGCAGTTGGAGCGCCTGCTAGTTCAGGTAGAAGCAACCAGTGGTGCAGGTACCAGGTGAGAGATCACTTGGGTGCTGTTTCATGTTGGGTGAAATTGCATAAGCAGGTCGCGCATGCGGAAAGGCATTCCAAATGTGGTGCGACTGCTTGACAGCAGCTTGAGAGCGCACAGCTCAGGTATACAAAATCTATGTCTGTCTGTTGCCGGCAGGTGAACGCATAACAATGATCGGAAAGGTCAGTTCAATGCCGCAGGAATACCAGAATTATCCTTGCGGCAGTTCTACTGATTGCCTACCTCCAGATTGCCTCTGCGGGTAGCTGTCGTGCATATGCCACGAGTCCTGGCTAGCTGAAGGCGGTGGCGGTTGCGGCGTACCTGCCGCCATGAGTAGCTCCTCATCGTTCAGGAGTACTCTGCCATCGTTCATGCTCACCCGAGTGGCTTTCTGCGTGTCCGGACGACTTCCCCTAGGTCTCAAACACTTGGAAGGCTGTATGAGTGATCACGGGACGTCTTGTGGAAATCTAAACTGGGGCTTAATTTCTTCCACACAAAAAAACTGCTTTGCGACATGCATGTGCCTGATGCTGCAAAGCCATTGGAACGATCAGATCTGACTCACAAAATGCAAAGGCTTTTTCTTGAGCATCAGTGTCAAATTGGCCAACACTGCGGCACTCCTCCGGCTGTGTAAACTGCTTAAACTGCTGTGCACAGGGGCGGCATCCGCAACGTTCCCTGCAGCATACTCACTCAGGCCAGTGGAGTGCATGCACCCCAGCATGATGCCAGGTTCGAGTGCCCACCTACTGTAGTGCGCGTTAACAAGCTTTGTGATCTCCGCGCGTAGCCCTGGACTCCACCTATCGACCAGGCCCAGGAGCTAAATTTGACAGGGCCTGTGAAAACAGGTGTGTGACCCGTTTTTCCAGTCAAAGCGTAAATAAAGGTAGGTGAGCGGCCCACCCTGGCATGCATTGCCCTCCACTGCCCTCTCATCTGTTACTAGTCAGGCTACCATGTGTACTCACACTTGAGCCCACTTGCTCGTCTTCAGACTAGAAGTTGGCCGCGTTCCGCAATAATAGCCAACGTCTGTCGCACACGTTATAACCATGGTGCAATGGGACGACGCTCGACTGCTGGCGTGTGCACGCGGAGAGCTGTCTATGACCGGGGATATGACAATAATACAGCAAACGACGCCACTCAACTCGTCAAATACTGGGCTGTACGCCCAATTGACAACACTGACGCCACCCGCCCTACCCCAGGAACATCTCAAGCTACTACAGCAAGCTGGCGTCGATGCCACCTGGATCCCAGACTCGGTAGAACACAGCAGCTTGTACGAGGACAACATTTTGAAGCTGACAGGCGGTAGCTGGGTACGCGTAGTTGTACCTTTTGAAGCCCACAACAACGAAAATTTGACACTCGCTCCAACCCTCAAATGCAGGTACCAGACCCTTCCAGGCTGCCCTCTATAGTGCCTACTGCCATATGCTGCATGGGCATTGACTCAAAAAGGACTCTTGTAAGAGGGCCTTTGAGACCATATTACCAATATGGAGTTGTCAGGTATGCCAAAAGCAGATGATAGTTTGCTGCCGAGATGTTCAACCACCTGCTCATGTGAACAGACCACCTACACCTTGGACGCAGGTTCACGAGCTTGTTTAGCCACACCCCACCTCAGCTAGGACGGTGTCTCATGTCAATGAGCAATACAATGATCTGTGGTGCCACCAAAATCTGGTACTATGTCCCAGAAAAGAGCTCAGGCGCCTTTGAAGCTTGGCTAAATGCGACGCGACCAGGCTACATTGAGAACCTAGAAGCAGGTAACAAAGTTGCCCTGACGATCAGGTCTGCAGTTGACGTCTAGCCTTTGACTTGCCCACCTTCTTATTGGCCTTGACGGCGTATGCAGCAAGGTGATATGGTTGCTTTTGGACCAATGCTGTTGCTTGGCATGTATCATGATGGCGTTGCTGAGTTTACACGAGAGAAGCAATAGCATCAAGTCATGTGACTTGTGCTGGGCTGTGTGTATGACCAGCGCAGCCACAAAGAGTGTCTCTGCAGGCACACACAGCTTTGTGCCTTCCCTTAGTCCCGAAGAGATGGCAAGACTAGACATAAAACGTATACCACAGAATGCTGGCGAGACAGTGGAGATGCAGGTACACTGCCACACCATGCTGTTATTGCCTGTGGATTTGTTACAGGCTCCTTCTTGGCACTGAATCAATGCATATGAGATAGCACCAACCTTCTTCTGCACAGCATTGCCAAATTCATGCTACATGTTGCCAAGATCATGTTGTGCATTCTGAGCCTTGTGCATAAGCTGTTGAATGTTCTGGCCCAGTAGTGATGTGTATATACTCCAGAGCAGCACATGTATGATAGCGCCAAGCTACTTGCTCAACATGTCGCATGCTTGCTGACAACTCACATTGCTGAAAGCATTTGGCCACAATGCTGTTGTGCCTGTACAGCCAATGCTGACACGTAACCCATCCTGTTAGCTGGTCAGAGACTGTGCTTTCGTTCTTGCAGGGATGCTCGTGGCGGTGGTCGTTGAGCACAGGTTTTAGCATATCAGAGGAGGCTTGCAACTGGTTCACTGAGGAAGTTTGCACACCTGAAGCCCTAAAAAGCTTGTACAAGAGGTGGCAAATGTATGTTGCCAAGCAGAAGATCAGCCGTGATAGAGCTGATGAGCTGCTTGAAATGGCCAGTCATGTGTATGGCTGCTTGAAGACTGTTTGACGAAGAGAAAGCTGCTCAAGTGGTATGGTTGCACAGCTTCAGGTGCATGCTAGTACAGCAAGTATGACTAGTGAAACTTTGGTTTGGGCTGACATTGTATGAGTTTGGCACCACTGAATCAGATGGAAATGGGTGCCTTTGTGGGCGCCCTTAATCGGCAGTCTGGGTTTGTACAGTTGGAGGTTCTGCTGCACAAAGCATGGAATATGTGTGAGTCTCATTGCTGAAATTCGTTCTAAACGCAGTATCTTGTTGACCGGCTGGCCTATGAGCTCAACGTGCCTGCCTAAGGGTCTGGTTTGCATGGGGACTTTGCGCTGGCATGCAAATGTATGGCAGTGTGGCGTGCAAGGAGTTTGGTATGGCACATGAATATGTATCGGCCACTCACATGCATGCATATTTCCATTAGTCATATGTAGGCGAGTGCCGTTCGGGACGTGAAAGGCCGTTCTTTCGCGAACACCGGCGCACGATCGCGACGAACATGACTGCTTTGGGCGTCACCCCCACCATCGTCTTGTTCGAGTCCGTATAGGCGCAATGCTGCGTCTTAGCTGGACGTCAGCACGCTGTCAACAGGTAGGCAAACCGCTCTCGCAACCCGGAAAGGTCAGGATTGCGGTCATAACGCGTTCTCATGCTGTAGGAGACGATACAGCCGACACGCAGGCAGCGCACACCCATCTGTTGTGGTGTCATCAGGTACGTACGGCCTACTGTGCATGTTTAGCACACAAGCAAGACGCACTGACTTTGACTGCGAGCTGCAGACCCATCAGCTTGACTCACTCTCTGCTACGCCGACATAGCCACAGAAGGCCGGCGGCATATACAGGAGTACAGACTAGAGCTGAGGTATGTGGGTGCATAGATCTTGAACACCCCTTCAATGCACAAGCAACTGCAATGCTTCATGTCGTCATCACACAGCGCAATTAATAGTATGGATTGCTCATACCCCTGTGACTGGGGCTGCAGGCTGCATCAGCAGGTTCTGAGGATCCAGCACAAGGATATCAGCCCAACAGTGACAACAAAGCGGTACGACTGTATGTTTGCTTTGCCAGGGTTGGGTTCTTCACCTGCATGAAGCCTCCAGGCTGGCCAGAGGCAAACACCACTGAAAACCGTTCCTGTTGTTGCGGAGATTCACACATGAAAAAGACACTTGAGCTGCATCTTTATGACCTCAGGGAGTCCTATCAGCACTCCAGGGCATTAAGGCAGAGAACTCGCTTGTTCTGGCAGTCTTCCTCAAGATCCTGCTGCTTGGCTCATCTGGATCTATTGTTGCAGCCAGGTTGGCACAAACAGGTACACACCCGTCCTTCAATTGCATGCACTCAAACTGACAATATGAGACTTGTGCTGCTAGTGACTCCTTCCTTTCTGTAGTCAATGACAGATTCAGTCTTTGGGCTATGTGGCCATGTGGCACACCGATATTTAGGGTTTGCAATTTACCCATTTAGGGTTTATGGTAAATTATAAACCCTAACATATGCGTGATACCTGCACCACATTCTCTGGTTGATAAAAATACAGTCCAGTCATGGGTCTCATGCAATCCTGCAAAATGCTTCATAGCATTTGGCGTCTACAACCATCATATAGATCTGGCACTACATGTGACATCATACAAAGGGTCGTAGATCCTGCTGGCCTACAGCAGGCACATGCATTACATCCTGCTCAAATGTAGCCTTTGTGCTGACACCGCATGGCTTGTCCCTAGCACTGCTCAATACAGTCTGGGCTTTCATGAAGTGCACGTGCTTCATGCTGTGGTTCCATTCTGAAGACATTCTGTCCAATGCTGCCTTGATTGCAGTTGGCAACATCAGCTGCGATGTCAATGTCAATGTAGATGATTGGTTTTTCAGAAGGGGCAATGATCCCTGTGGACCTGTTTTGCTGTGTCTGTGAATGCAGGCTATGGTCACACTGTTGGGACCCTGCAAGGACTGTCTCTCATTCCTGTGGCTATAGGTGGGTGCACTTTTGTGCCAAGGACTGTGCATGCTGTGCCAAGGACCGTGCACGCTGTGCCAAAGACTGTGCATGCTGTGCCAAAGACTGTGCATGATGTGCCAGAAACTGTGCATGCTGTGCTAAAGACTGTGCATGCTGTCCCAGGACTCATAAAACTGTCAAAAATCATGTCTTTGGCTCACAAGCATGCCACTTCGGCTGCAGCAATTGCCACGGCTGAAGAGTTGTAGCCTGTGTTTGTTGCAAAACCTTTCAGTTGGATCCTGTGCATGGCAATGCTGTGCATGTAAACAAGCTTTGCAAATAAGTTCTGTCAGGTCGTGCAAATCAGCTCTGACAGACTTATGCTACCAACAGTCGTCCAGCTAGGTGCTTTCTTGTCATACAAACTGTACAGCTGTGACCGTGTAGTGTGTTCCTGCAGGCCTCTTCCTCTTCACACGCTACGTCCTCAAGCAGCAGTTACATCTCAGGTGGTTCTTCACACTTTTCTACCGCTTCTTCTCGTTCTTCAATCTCTTCTTCTCCTGCTGCGTCTTCATCTTGTTCTCATTTGTCCTTGTTCTCTTTCCCCTTCCCCTCGTCCTCTTCTTCTTCACCTCGCCATGCAGCGCTTGCAATTCCAGGACAGTACTGTTCCTCGCCTTTGTGTTGCCTTCCTAACGAAACTACCATGTGCATTGTCCAGAAGACAGCTGAGTGTCAGCAGATGTGCACAGCAGCTGCAATTCCAATTTATTGCTGCGCCCCTGAGGGGCGGTACTAACACATCCATGCAAGAATCATGCTTACAAAGAATCTTGTCTGTCCATGTGAAGGCATGCATTATACTATATACAAGTGCGGGTGCAGGAAGGGGTTTCAGTGGGGTCTCCTGCTGGGTGGAATCGCAGTACTCTTCCTCAGCAACCGATATTCTGCCATGTAAGTCATGTTGTACCCATGTCAGCTGCTGCATGTCAGACACGAGTCATATGTACTTCTGTTGCTGCAGACAGCACAATCATTTGGAACAAAACTAGATGCTAGTATACTATATGCAAGCAGTGTATGTGCTCCTGCACAGTGTGCAAACCCATTGATGCTGCTTACTCAGTTCAGTGAATGATGTACAATGCTTCATCACACGACTTGCACACTGGCCCTGCTTGCCATAGAAAAGGAAAGAAAAGACTATGCCTATTGGCGTCAATTTAATGAGAAGCCAACTATTATACCAGTCTGCTTGCCGTACAGCTTCTTCATGAGGAAGCTGTTGCCTCCAATGCCAGGGAATTGGTCATATACAATGCCATCACTGCAGATGTAACATGTCAGTGTTGCAAGCATTTTTGTAATGCAGGCAAAGGAAGTATGCAGTAGTTCCAGCCCCACCGGTGGCCACAGCTGTGCCCCAAGTTGCTCAGGAGCAGTACAGCAGACTCAGAGCTCTGCCCACCGCTGAGGATGCTGACAGGGCAATTGAGTCACACTTTGCAGACAATGCTGAGAAGGATTGGGAGTGGCGTAAGAGGAACTGATAAGCTCTAGCATGCTCTGAAGCTGTGCTTTGGACAAACGGAAATCAAAGTGTTGATGAAGCAGAGACTGCAGAGGCTTGTGAGTCGCAGCTTCTAATTGGTGCAAGTCTGCAGCATACAGACTCAAGCACAGAAATGATGGCTTGTTTTGGTGATTATAGAGGATCCATGATGGCTTGATCAGATTGGTTGGCTCGTCATGGTTTGCCATTTGAGATGAGATGACCAGCATAATACAGCATCTGTCTCTGGTACATGTGCATCAAGTGAAGCAAAATATGTTTGTCCAGCTTAGACCTAATGTCATGATGCATAGTCATACATATGTCTGCCTCGGTCAAGCGTTTGCATGCTTGCAATTGTCACAGCAGTGCCATATTTTGCTGGATGAACGCTGGTACAGATTTACCCCAGCCATGGCACAAGCTGTACTTTGGATGTGCAGGCAAGTGCTGTTTGGTGTTGAACTGCTAGCCTTTACCTTGCAAGTCAGGACATGTCCAGCATACCAATTTTGGCGCCCCCAGAACGAATGCAAGTATCATTTGCAGACAAATCTTGGATGACCAGTGTTGCATCATCAACGCGGTTGGGCACCGCATGCTTCTGGAGTGGATGTCACCTTGCTGGACAGGTTGCTACGCTCGACTGCAGCAACAGCTCAAGTCTCAAGGAAAAATTGGCCATCATCCGTAATCTGTTGTCCCACCAGTGTTGACATCGTTGGCTGTGGTTAGCTTAGCTAAGCTCTATAGAGCATACACTTGGTTCCGATGTTTGCTAAGCCTTCAAAGCTGGTGCCCATGCCCATGCATCGACTAACCCGAGAAATTGACCAAGGAAGCAAACTTTCATGCTCCAAAGTGCATACTTGTAACGTTCAAACACGACAGCTCATTAGCTAATTTCCTTGCAAAGTCAACGGGATCCCGGTCAACCATTGCACAATGCATCGCACGACCTGTGAAGTTGCAGCATGCGTATGCGCATGGGCATGTGTGCCCCAAATGCATTGCACGACCTGCATGCTCACATCTCAAACGTTGCGCACTGAGTGCTTGCATTTGTAATGTGAAAGGGCGGTCGACGGTGTAAAGCGTCGACACCCGGAAAGCCATGCAAGCTTTATCGAGCTCGGCTCTGGGCTCACCACTGGAGGCACAAGCCGCGGGTGATGCCGCGGACAGGCAGCGTAACGATCTCGCAGACTTACGGCGAGCTGCGATGGCGAATCTTCACGAATCGCAACGGCAACGAATGGGCGTGCTGCCCGGTATGATCAGCAGCATTACTAGCTAGTGTTTTAGTATGCGACGATCTACCTCGTTTTGATTCGCCGCAAGTGCAACTAATTCCATCTCTGACTGCTAGCATCTCATGCACTGTGAATGTGCTTGCTTGCAGATCATACGGAAACAAAGCGGTTTCGTACAGTAGATTTGCACAAGACCGATCGGTCTACGAAAAAGCTCATCGTTCAGCAGGCACTCAGTACGGAGGACATGGACCAAGAGCGGTTTCTGACAAAGATACGTCACCGAATGGACAGGTCTGCTGGTTGAATGTCGCCAAGCTGTGCTTTTGATGATTCTACCACATGTGACTGCTCCTCAGATCTTATACTTCACACATGCTTCACTGCAAGCTTGCAGCAGCACAGAGCTCAGTTGATGCAATGCCAGTAGCACTGCGCACACAGAAGTTCAGTGGCACATCACTGCAAGTAACCTTGCAGGGTTGGCATTGAGCTAGCTACCACAGAGGTGCGGTGTGAACATCTGACTTTGGAGGCAGACATCCAGCTGGGAAACCGTGCCTTACCAACAGTGCTCAACTCTTACAGAGACTTCTTTGAGGTGCTGTCACTGCCAAGAGTGGCTGGCACAAATACCTGCATCCTGCTTGCTGCTCTTTGACATGTGGTATACTCCGCATGAGCATGACCGCAGGTTGTATACAGGTTGTGTAGCCAGGCGCAGTGCTGGCAGAATAATCATCAATGCATCATGCCTGCCATCCCTGACATCATGACATGCCATCCCAGGCATGCATGGCGTGCCTGCTGATACCCACATTCCTGTGCACAGTCATTGTGTGGCCTCACACGTGTGCACTACCAACATACTGCTGCATACTTGCTTGGCTTGGCACTCCTTGTTGCATGGCTGCAGCTCACAACTATTGTTTAATTCTTTTGAATCAACAAATTGCATAGCCTAGCCTTAGAAAATGCAGCTTTGCACTGCCTTGGTACATGCAGCTTTGCACTGCAAGCAGCTGACAATCATGATGTACAGGGTGTGTTCCGAAAATTCAAGTTCATGCAATCTTCAACCAAACATTTCGACATCCTGGAGGATGTGAGCGCTATCATTCCCCCGGGGCGCATGACACTTCTGCTGGGACCCCCAGGGTCTGGCAAGAGCACCCTGCTTGCTGCTTTAGCCGGCAAGCTACAGTCAAGCAACCTCAAGGTAAGACACTTTTCTATTTATAAAAAAAACACAGATTTTGAAGGGGTACCTTCGCTCCTTCAGCCCTCTTTCTCCTTTTGTCTCCCCTCTCGGAACACCCCCCCCTCCCTGCCCAGGCCCAAGGCCCTCAGCTGCACCACCAACCCCCCTGCCCTGGCCACATTAAAACCCAGTCCCAGAACCCTGACTACCCTGGCTAGACCCTGGTCTAGGGACTCCCTGCCCAGGACCCTTCCCCACCCGACCTTAGACAGTTCTCCACAGCACCTTGATGCTTCACAACTGGTTGCATACTGTTTGATGTCTTTTGCAGGTTGTTCCACACATGCATTGATCAGGTGAAACACTGGCTTCTTGAATCATTTGGTGGACAACTGCACTTGGGCCACTTGCTAATCGACATGAGCATAGGTTGACTGCGTTGCTAGGCAGCCTTGTCCTGTCAAGTCCTCAACCTTGCATGTCAGTCACCTAATCTGCTGCTCTATCATGATCATGATCACTGTAGCTTCCCTGACACATCATGTAGGTAGCCCTCTGGCTACCCCACATGGCCTTCAGTTTTGCTTGTCGTGCCCTTGCAGATGCATGGTAAAATCACCTACAATGGGCACACTTTCCAGGAGTTCATCCCTCAGATGACAGCTGCATACATCACTCAGACAGACACACACCTGCCGGAGCTGACAGTCAGAGAGACTTTTGACTTTGCTGCCAGAGCCCAGGGAACGGGTCACAAAACAGGTAACTAGTCACTTCTTCTCTCACAAGTTCTTCACATGATATGTCAAGATTTCACTCACTCACTCACTCACTCACTCACTCACTCACTCACTCACTCACCCACCCACCCACCCACCCACCCACCCACCCACCCACCCACCCACCCACCCACCCACCCACCCACCCACCCACCCACCCACCCACGCACGCACGCACGCACCCACGCACACACGTGCCCACCCACCTATGTCGTTTCCAGGTTCAGGATGTCTACAGGCTTGAGTAGCTCCCTGTGTGATCCCTATGTTAAGGCTTGAATTGTTTGATCCAGTTTGGATTGGAGACGGACACATTGAGGACTTAGATTTAGGGCTTCAAACTTTTGACAAGTATGCATTCACAGCAACTCTTGAAAGCACTGTTGCATTTACTCTGATGTAGCCACATGCCTTTTTTCCAACTTTGCTGTTTCAGATGAGCTAAGGGAGTTGCGCAAGCGAGAAGCAGAACAGAACATTGAGGCGGACTGGGAGATTGATGCTTTCATGACAGCAGATACAGCTAGGGGCAAGCGAGAAGCCATTGCTTCAGAGTACATTCTGCGGATCCTGGGTCTTGATGTGAGCATCCATGTTGTCATTCTCACATGACTTGTCATCACAACTCACCAATGCTGGTGTGAGCCATTGCAAGCTGTACCTTGATGCTGGTGTGCTCAGGCATGCTTGATCAGAGCAAGCTTCGCTGATTGCTATCTCTGTGCGAAACATGCAGAGTTGAGTTGGCTCAAGATTGCCTGAGCATGTGTGTTGTGTCCTGTAGTGTCGTACAGGTAATCAACATCGTGCATGAGAGCTTCACATCGAATGTGACATGTGAACTCATGTCAACACAAGCCTGATCGTACATTTAGGTGTCAGGGTGTAGGCCTCAAAATTGCTGCCTGGTGCTGCAGAAGACTTCAGACACTGACTGCTGCTTGTCTGTTTACAGGTGTGTGCTGACACCCCAGTGGGGAATCAGATGATCCGCGGGATCAGCGGTGGCCAGAAGAAACGTGTTACCACAGGTCACACATGCCATGTGCTTGGAGGGTTTATTGACCTTAAGGCCTATGTCTCGTGCCACACATCGTACATAATGCACCATGTGACACAGCCAATGACCAATATTGACCAATGACCAACTTGATAATGATGATGCATACATTTGACTGACTGTTGACCCTGATCATCAAGAGCAGCTGCCAGCTTTGTGTGTCTGGAGTCTGTCATGCAACTTATCAGCTGATGTGACCTTCACCATAAACACTCTTGCCACATGTCCACAGCCTCATGACTGGAGACACAACCAGTTTGCTTTGTCTTGTTTGCCTATTGCTCACAATCCCCCCCCCTTGAGTGCAGGAGAGATGATTGTGGGTCCAAAAAAGACACTGTTCATGGATGAAATCAGCACAGGACTGGACAGCAGCACAACATTCCAGATCATCAAGTGTCTGAGAGACTTTGCCCATCTGCGTCTGGCTACAGTTTTCATCAGCTTGCTGCAGCCGCCGCCTGAGGTGTACAACCTGTTTGATGATGTCCTACTGCTATCAGAAGGTATGTCTCAGCAGCCATTCTACCTGTCACATCATGATGACTTGGAAGGCATGAGTCTGATCTTGCATTCGTGTTGAGTCCACTCTGCTCAACACCCTCTGGCAGCCAGAGTCTGGCTGTGTTGAGATTGACACATGGCTCAACGTGTGGAACGTGGGCAAACGTCTGAAGATCACGCTGTTCAAACACTCACAGAAGAGGTGCATTGTTGCTGGTGTTGCCACTTGACGAGTATGTCCCAAAGCGTGAGCATGCATATCTGCAGTGTCAAGCAGAATGGTCATTCCTCATGAATGTATGCTCCAGCTGCACGTCTTCACACAGACTACACCCTGTGGGATGCCTAATACTTATTTAGAGTAGGTCCTGTGGGTTGTCTGATATATGATGCATGTGTGTATGGTGCAGGGCAGTTGGTGTACCATGGCCCTAGGGAAGAGGTTGTGCCCTTCTTTGCATCCTGTGGCTTCCAATGCCCGCAGCGCAAGGCTGTTCCTGACTTCCTCCAGGAGCTGACCTCCAGGAAGGATCAGCAGGCATCAACCTTCTCAACTTGTCATTTTCTATGCACTTAGTCAGGCTGATGCATGTGTGCTTGCATGGGACTTGACATGTGAGGCAGTGTATCTTGTATACATGCCCTGCCCTGCCCTGCCCTGCCCTGCCCTGCCCTGCCCTGCCCTGCCCGCCCCGCCCCGCCCCGCCCCGCCCCGCCCCGCCCGTCCCGTCTGTCTGCCTGTCTGTCTGCCTGCCTGCCTGCCTGCCTGCCTGCCTGCCTGCCTGTCTGTCTGTCTGTCTGACTGACCTTCTGAAAGCACATATGTGCTGCAGCAATACTGGGCTGGTCAAGGCTCATACACCTACGTTCCAGTCCAGCAGTTCAGCGAGGCTTTCAAGAACAGCCCTATAGGGCAGCGCAATGCAGAAGCCCTGGCACAGCCGTATGACAAGGCCCTTCACAAGAAGGAGGCTTTGGTTCATACCAAGAGGAGTCTGACAGGTGTTCAATCCATGTCCCCTCAGCACCTTACACCTGTAGCATGGTTTCATGCCCTGCCTGTGTGCCAGGCTCTATGTCTGTCTGTCTGAACTGTCCATGAGTCATACAGGCAAGCTTGCACGTGTTTGTACCATGCATGGATACCATGTAGAGAATGAACATGCTTGCAATGCTAGCACATGAACAGAGACCCGTTTCTGCGCTGCACCTGCTGCTTGCTTGAAATCCACATTTCTGTTGATAGCTTGGCATTGGTAGATTCTACCTGAGATTCTGCTGATTGCAGACTGTCTTTTAAAATGTTGCCCTCTGCATCTGCTTGCTCATCAGCTTGCCTTTCCACCCTGCTTGCCTGCCTATCGCCTTGCCTATCTGCCTTGCCTGCTTTCTTGCCTGTCTGAATGTCTGTCTGCCTTTATGTCTATACATATCTGCCCTACCTGCCTTCTAGCCTGTCTGATGGCCTACCTACTGTTGTGTAGCTGTGCCTGCCCGCCTGCCTGCCTGCACACCTGCTCCTTGCTTGGTTTTGCTCAGTGTCAAGCCCTGGTCAACCAGTTGTACCTGTACCATGCAGCACCATGTAGCTGAGATGTACTGGGTTTGAGTGCAGGCATGCAGGCACTGAAGGCTCTGATGAGGCGTGAAGCCACGCTGGTGCAGCGCAACTCCTTCCTCTACATCTTCAAAGCAGTACAAGTGAGTGATGCATACATGGGCTGGCACTCACCAAAGAGAGTCATCTGTGAGTAGAGAAGAGAGTCAGTAAAAGCCAGGGCACGTGCCCTCTCACATGCAGCCAGTTTTGTTTGCAGAGTGCACACACTGTGCAGTGCTCTTGACTACGCCCTTGACAAAGCTCAGATGACTGCACAGCTTACCTGACACATGCAGTTTGTATTGTGCACTCACTCTACAGTCTCTTGCTTGTCTAAGATGCCCCTGCTTTCTGCACTGCTGATGCTTTCATTGCTATGATGACTAGCTGGCAGGAGAAGACTCTGCACAGCATCCTAGTTGCCAAGTTGTACATGATCTGAATTGGGAAATTGGATACTGATGATTGCACTCATGCACTGTTGAACACCTGTCATGTCACAGGCCATTGCCCTTTTGCAGGGTTAGTTGTTCTGCATGATGTGTAATGCTAGAACAATTATGATCATGCTGCTATGCTCGTTGTTTTCTCAAATGTTCTTGCTTGAATATGTTTCTCAATTGAAAATCACATTCAACATTCTTGATTGTGCAACAGTATGCACTGATGTGCAGGCAGCATTCACCAGCATCATCTGTGCGACCCTGTTTCTGAGGACCCACATTGCTCCAGATGGCATTGACAATGCCCATTTGTATGCGGGCTTCCTCTTCTTTGCATCTCTGCAGATGTTCTTCAACGGAATCGCTGAGATGACCTTCACGGTGAGCCCTGCACCCTAAATCCTAAAAGTTCCATACCCTAATACCTAAGCACCTTTTTTGGCGTAGTTTCAGTTGATGTCAGATGATGCTGCCAGAGCGACAGTCATGCTGTGCATTTTGATTCACATGAACCATATGACCTTAAATGCACCGATTGTGATGCATATATGGGCACAACGGCCATCTTCTTGTACTAAACTCAACTTTGCTGAGGTGCGTGAGTTGGTGTACAGTGCGCATTGCACAGCAGATATGCCTGCTACAAACAAGCCTGACTGTTCACGCTGTGCAATCAGTACTGTTGCTTGTGTTATGACACCTCACACTTGAGTGTGTTTGGCATAGCTAGCATTGTCAGTTTGCCGCTAGGTTTACAAAACATACACAGCATGGACACAGCATATCGTGCTGTATGCCACCATACAGCATGAAAACGGTTGAAACCTGCAGATTGACCGCATGGAAGTCTTCTTCAAGCAGCGAGATGATCTCTTCTTCCCCAGCTGGTCTTTTGTGGTCCCCACCACCATCATGCGCCTGCCTGTCTCCTTTGTCGAGTCCCTCATCTGGACTGCCATCACCTACTACCCTGTTGGTCTTGCACCCCAAGCTAGCAGGTATGCACCCCAAGCTAGCAGGTATACACCCCAAGCTAGCAGGTATGCACCCCAAGCTAGCAGGTATGCACCCCCAAGCTAGCAGGTATGCACCCTAAGCTGTCAGGTATGCACCCCAAGCTAGCAGATATGCACTCCAGCTTCCCATCATGTCTCTTCAAAAAAGCACAGTTGGATGTGAGGTATGCACTCCTGCCTTGCATCATCTCTCTTCAAAGCAGCACAGTTGCATGTGAGGTATGTACTCCTGCCTCTCATCATCTCTCTTCAAAGCAGCACAGTTGGATGAAGGTATGTACTCCTGGGTACCAACATTCTTCTTCAAAGGAGCACACTTTGATGTACGGTTTGCACTCCTGCCTCCCATCATCCCTTTTAAAGAGGCACGCAGTTGGATGTGAGGTATGCACTCCTGGGTATCATTGTCTCATTGAAAAGGAGCTCAAATGGATGTGACATATGTATGCCATGCTGTGCTGGGACCAGGCAGGTGCTAATTGAAATGAGTCAGGCTCTGCTCTGTTCTGCTGGGTGCGTTCAACAAGCTGCGTCATGATTGCTGATAGGCTTACACCTTGTCTCTGCTGTTTCCCATGGGCTTCTGCACCGTCCAGTGCTAATTTGTAGCTGCAAATGGCCAACTTGATGTTGTTCATGCAATGATTGGGTCAAGCAGGTCGCGTTGCTTGCCGCAGGTTCTTCATGAGCTGGCTGCTGCTGTTCCTGGTGCACAACATGGCCATCAGCGTTTTCCGGGCCATTGGAGCGATAGCACGCAACATAGTGGTGGCCAATGCTTGTGGTTCCATGATGCTCATGGCTATCCTCATGCTGGGGGGCTTTGTCTTACCCCGGGGGCAGATCCATGGCTGGTGGATCTGGGGCTACTGGATTGGTACACACTCTGTGATGTCTGTCCGTATGTGTGTGCATGTTCTGGCCAGATCCATGGCTGGTGGATGTGGGGCTACTGGATTGGTACACACTCTGTGATGTCTGTCCGTATGTGTGTGTATGTTTTGGCCAGATCCACTGCTGGTGGATTTGGGGCTACTGGATTGGTACACACTCCGTGGTGTCTGTCCATATGTGTGTGTATGCTTTGGGCAGATCCATGGCTGGTGGATGTGGGGCTACTGGATTGGTACACATATTGTGATGTCTGTCCATACATGTATGTGTGTTTTGGACCATGTGTGCTGCTCCCTGTAATGCTAGTGGTCAGTCTCTGCCGCGCAGCTTCTACCTTCACTGCTGTAGCGAGCAAGCTTGGTCATTTAATCTCTGTGCATGCGCTCCTCATGTGACATCCAGACCTGCTGCAGATTGCCCATGATTGTTTCTAGCTGGACATCTTTTGTTTACTTGCCGCACATTGACCAAGCAGTTTCTGTGATTGGCAGTATGCACACACTTCCATCCTTGATGGTGCATGAGGGAGATGCATCTTTCTGGTTGGACATCTTTGATCTGCTAGCGTTATGTCACCTCGGTGGCCAATGTGGCTGGTGATCACACACACTTTCCTTCACATTGATGCATTAGGCAAATGCGTCTTGTCATGTTGGACACCTTTTGTTTGCTTGTGTCATGGCGCCTTTATGGAGTTTTGACTTGTGGGAGGAGGCTTTTTAGCGTTTTTCCTAGGAGTGGTTGCAGGTTTGGATTTTACCCTCTCATGGGGATGGTCTTATGCTTTCATGAGCAAGTAGACATGATCTTGAATTGGCAGCTGATGGCAGAGGCATGAGGAGAAGAAGAAGAAGAAGACTTTTACAAGATTCTGCCAGCCAACACAGCCGATCACTTGTGCCAACCATGGCAGTCATGAGTGACTGCGCTGTAGATTGCAACCTTGGATAATCAGTGTGTATATATCTGTAGCTCTGGGCTGCCGCCTTGGGAGGCTCCCGTCATGATCGCTGAAAAGCGTAAACTTTTCTTTTTTTCTTTGTATATATCTGTCTGGTGTGGTATGCAGATCCACTGCAGTATGGGATGCGAGCCCTGTTGATCAATGAGTTCACAGCCCCTCGCTGGCAGAAGCCTTACCCTACCAACCCAGATGAGAACCTGGGCAAAGCACTTCTTGCTGTCTTCAACTTCCCCACTCACTACTGGTGAGCACTCTTGCCTCCACTCATGAAGCAGTCTTTTCTTTTTCCAAGACTTGATAGGCCTGTTGTACAAGGCACACCCCAATGCCTGCCAGCATAGATTACAAGTCCTGCTGAGGCCAAGGCCCTACCCCATGAGGGGGCCCTACCCCATGAGAAGCCCTACCCCATGAGGGGCCCTACCTCATGAGGGGGCATCGGCAGCCATGAATTTGGGACGAGCTGTGATGTGGATCACATCTGCGCTATGCAGACAGCACTAGCATATGTGCCTGAGGCAGCTCATTTGTTCCTAGCAAACAAGCCAAGAGTAGTTCATTAATCTGCCATTTCCTGCCCAACTGACCCAAGTTCCCCTCCCCCGGTCCCCTCAACCCCTCTTCACCCTCCCAGCCCTTGCCCTTCCTCACTCTGTGTGCCCATTCCTGGCTGCCTACTTGACCCTGGTCTCGGGGTCATGCAGGTGGGTTTGGCTAGGAGTGGGGGTCATGATTGCCTACATCATTCTCTTCAACATCATCTGTGTGCTGGCACACATGTTGCTGGCACCTTATGGTGTTCAGGCAGCTGTCATGTCTGAGGAGAGCCTGAAGGAAAGGGAGCTCACTGTCAAGGGTGACCAGCCCAAATCAGGCCAGCTGGAAATCGAAATGCTGCCCCAGGTAGACTGCACCATACCTCAGCTACAGTGTGTACGGTATATGTTTGTACGGTGTATGTTTGTGACTGTACAGGCCTAGTGGCTGCGCTGTGCCTTGCTGCCTCAGTGTCTTGCAATTTGTCAACGGCTGCCTGATGCGTATGTGTGCATGTCAGAATGCACAGAGATATCCGCAACGGGAAGCAAAGCTGCCTGAAGCATTGTTTCAGCGTAGCAGTTGGCAATATGCAGCAAAGTGAGTGATACTCTTGCCGTCAATCTGGCAGATCATAGCACATAAAGCAGGGAGCAGATGTGCTGCAAGCTCTCCATCTAACTCAACTGAAACTGCTGCTTGAGCTGCATGAATGACATGATGTTTGATACATGTAGGGTGCTGGCAAACAAGATGCTTCAGCCAGCTCCAGCAGCAACAAAAATATTGAATTCGGTACCAGCCACAATACACAAGGCAGCGTATCAAACAATCTCCAAGATGTTGAGGCAGGGCCACATGATGATGACATAGTCCCAGATAGGATTCTTGACAGCAGCATGGGGATCAGCACACTTCCCGACAAGGGCTTGCATGGGGATGACATGGTCCCAGACAGAATCCTGGACAGCAGCATGGGGATCAGCACAGTTCCCAACAAGGGCTTGCACGGGGATGACACAGTCCCAGACAACATTCTGGACAGCGGCATGGGGACTGACTTAGCCCCCAGCAGAGGTTTGCATGGGGAGGGAAGCAACTTGGACAGTAGTATGGGGATCGGTCCAACATCCCACAAGAGCCTGGCTAGTAATGAGGCAGCTGCATCGGCAGCTGCATTGGCAGCTGCATCGGCAGCTGCTCCTGTATCACAGAAGAACTTGAGTGGCTTGGGGTCTGCTGGTGAGTCACCTCACCTTGCACAAATTGGCATTTTCACAGATGTGCATAATTGCTTGGCATGGATGTGCTTAAGGGTCACCAGCTGAGCACACTGCCTGTGATTCTTCTTGTTTGCTTTGGACTCAGAAACGCCACAACACACATGCCAAAGTGACACATTGTGACAGATGCTCCAGTCGTTGACATGATACATATCCACGAAGGCATAAACATTGATGACCTGACATTGCATGTTGCCTTGATTCATGTGAGCTTGATTGGTTCGAGATCATGATGCTGAGAGGGTTCTTTGGTGCAGTCCTTGGGGGCAATAGTTTCAGGGAGAGCAGCGCAGAGAAGGGGATGGTGTTGCCTTTCACACCCCTAGCCATGTCCTTCTCAGATGTCCACTACTACGTAGACGTCCCAGCGGTGAGCCTCTTCACTTTGCTCATCGCAATGTTTGCTTTCTACGTCCTTTTCCAGACCTGTCTCACAATCAAGTACTTCACAAGCAGTCAGATGGTCTGTTGCCACAGATGTAAAACTGTTTTGTACACTCTGACAGCCCATCTACTGTTGAGCTGCTGTCAGTGACGCCGCCGGTCAGTCTGCCTGCTAAGCTGCTCAGTAAGCTAAGACTTGTGCCAGCAGATATCTGAGGCCAAAAGATGACAAGTAAGTGGCATGGTCCTGGCTCACTACACGCCTCAACAATCTGCCATGTCCTCCATAAAACCCTAAACCCTAATTCTAAACCTTGCATTTTATGTATTCCGCCAACAATTGCTTCCATGAAGCACACATGCTTGTTCAGAACCTGGCAATCTTGTTTGCCAACTTCAACCGACCAAGCCATGTTGAAGCTGCAAAAGGAGATCAGCAGGGGGGGGGGTGGGGGGGCTACCAATGCTGCCTTCACATGTATACCTCAAAGGAGACCTGAGCTGGGCTTGTCATTATCAGTAAAGGGGACCAATAGGTCACTCAGCCCCTTCTGCCTATAGACTGTGCCCTTCTGCACCAAGCCTTAAAGGGGCCTGAAGACCTCAGCTGCCTTTCCCTTCACTGTCTGTGCTGCCTATCAGCATTGCCTCGTCTACACAGGGCATGAAAGGGGACAATGTGAAGGAGTTCAAGGGCAAGCCCCAACTGGAGCTGCTGAGGGGTATCAGTGGGGCCTTCAGGCCTGGGGTGCTTACCTGCCTAATGGGGGTCAGCGGTGCTGGCAAAACCACTCTCATGGATGTCCTGGCTGGCCGCAAAACAAGTGAGATTTTGTCCAAAATAGGAAACTTTCAGAAAAAATGCCTGCCCAATTTTCGTTTACCACTACGTGCATCCTAGCTGCTTTGCATCTGACATATGTGAGCGATGTTGAGTCAAAGGTATAGCCTGCAGCTGAGTGAAACTCTGGAAACATTGACAACGATGTGTGTATGTGCATGCATGTGTGCATGTTCACTTGCGCATATGTGTAGCAAGTTAGACTGCATGGACGACAGTACACGTTGAGTAATGGAAACCGCTGATCACCATGCTGAAGTGTTGTGTTGCGTTTCAGATCTGTCTACAGCTTTGCACTGTCACACTTGCGCAGATGGTCGAATTTGGCTGATCAAGTTGGGAAATGTATGGCCAAAGTAGCTTGAGAATGTGACTTTTGACTCCATGCATACAGGCGGTCACATTGAAGGTGACATCCGAATGAATGGTCATGTCAGAGCAGACCAGCTTCGCCCGAGTGAGTGGCTATGTAGAGCAGAACGACGTACACTCACCACAAACCACGGTCCGGGAGGCTCTCGAGTTCAGCGCACAGCTGAGATTTGCACAAGGAGTGCCTGCTGACACCATTCAAGCCTTTGTTGATGAAGTGATGGGTTTGGTGGAGTTGACAGTCCTGCAGAGCGTCCTGGTGAGTGGACTGCTACATGGTTTGTTCACTAATCTTGTGCGTACGCCTGTACAGTCTTGGCACATGCAGGGTGGCTTGTCTGGTTTGTGCAGTGAGCCTATGGTTGTTGAGTACCAGTTACACTTTCAAAAAGGTCCTGGCTACCAGATGCTGGCTGATTCACAGCATACCTCACATTGATGTGATATCAAGCTCAGTTTCCATCGCAGTCTGTCTGTGCGACAGCAATGCCAGCGCGTCCAAAGCCTCAGGACTCAGTTTCACTTGAACAAAGCTCAAGTCAATCAGTCACTATAGCACAAAAAGTCACTGTACACAATAATTCATGGTTGTTACATCAATCCGGGCTGCCGCCTTAGGAGGCTCCCGTTATGATCTCTGAAAAGCGTAAAGTTTTCTTTCTTTTTTCTTTTTCTTGTCACATCAATGGTTTCCAACAAGAAAAATGCTTCCTGACAAGTGAATGAGTGCAGGTGGGAGTGCCGGGGCACAGTGGCCTGTCTGTGGAACAGCGTAAGAGGTTAACCATTGCAGTGGAGCTGGTTGCTAACCCCTCCATTGTCTTCATGGATGAGCCAACCTCAGGTGAGCAACCCCTTCACCTCCCTGGCTAACCACTCTGTCAGGTTACGCATCAGACCCCTAGCTGTACACCCAGCTGAATTCAGCTTGAGTGTTTGGGTGACATCAATATGACTGCTTCTGTATGGTATCCTGACTCATCTCACTCACCTGAGTCTGTATCTGTGTACAATACAGGTTACGGCCAGGTTTGAGCACTGCTCATTGCCATGCATGCTGTTGCTTATCAGGTCTTTCTGCTTTGCTCACAGCCTTGGTGCAATACCTGCAAGCTGCCTGTACTGTACCAAGTGTCTCTCCCATGTGCATCAGTATTAGTATCAAATGCAGCCCTCATGCATGACAATGGGCTTTGTGCTGAGCGCAATGCATCACCCCTTGACACTTGCTGCTGTGCAAAGTCTGACACATCCCAAACTGTAGACGCTGCATCCCAAACCTGCTTTCTGGTGGTGCAGGGCTGGACGCAAGAGCAGCAGCCATTGTGATGCGCACAGTGCGCAACATTGTCAATACCGGCCGCACAATTGTGTGCACCATTCATCAGCCCTCCATCGACATATTTGAATCCTTTGATGAGCTGCTGCTGCTGAAGAGAGGAGGCCAAACAATCTATGCAGGTCACACAATACACAGCTTGCTTGCTGAGGCAGCCTTTCATTCTGTTTGTCCAGGCTGCATCGATGTGCTTCCTCTGCGATGGTTGTGCTGGCTTCTTCTTCTTCTTCTTCTTGCATGGTCAGTAAACTCCATCTTGCATGGATGTGGTTTGTACAAGGCACTAAGCTCATTGGTGCTGTGCCGTGCTGTGCTGTACTGTGCCTGTGCTGTGCTGTGCCGTGCCGTGCCGTGCTGTGCTGTGCTGTGCTGTGCTGTGCTGTGCTGTGCTGTGCTGTGCTGTGCTGTGCTGTGCTGTGCTGTGCTGTGCTGTGCTGTGCTGTGCTGTGCTGTGCTGTTTCATCGTGCTGTGTGTCCTCCCCTCCTAATTAACTTATGGGACCTGCACCTTCTCCTCTCCTTTTTAGTCACTCCTGTCAACAAGCATTCTTTCAATCTGGTTGCAACAACTGTGCACAGGGCATTTGGGCAAGAATTCAGTGGACCTGATCAATTACTTTGAGACAATCCCAGGGGTGGAGCCAATCCCAGATGATTTGAACCCTGCCACCTGGATGCTTGAGGTGACGACACCTGGCAATGAGGAACGATTGGGTGTCGACTTTGCTGCTGTCTTTGACCAGAGCAGCCTTTGCAGGTATGCACAACAGTGTCGCTGCTGCTTTTACTATTTTGCTGATGCTTGCTGATGCTTGTTGCTGCTGCTGCTGCTGCTGCTGCTGCTGCTGCTGCTGCTGCTGCTTGTGCCATTCCATAGAATCTATATTGTTATATGGTGCATGCTGGTGAATGTGTGCTGCGCATATCTTTTATCCAGACTGGATTGCACAATGCAATGAGCTTAATTGGAAGCACCTAGGCAGTCCCTCTTGCAACAGAAACAGTGATGATGCATCATATGATGTTGCGTGTTACGGTCAGCGTTTGCTGTACATGTGCTCGCCTGCAGCACAATGTTGCTGGCCAAGCCAACATCTGCTGCTGATGTAGCACTCTTCTTCTGAGGCTGGGCGCTGTTTGCTCCAACACGATTTCATGTTCTCTTGCATGCAAGGGATGATCAATTATACCAAAGAATGCTGCCAAATAGTGCAGGTACGAGATGTTGAGTGTGGTGCTGACGTCAGTCGACTGTTCACTTGATGCAGGCATCAGCAGGTGATCATTAAAGGAGTCAGCAAACCAGATCCCAGAGTTCCTGCGCTACATTTTGTCACCAAGTACCCCTGCAGTTTCCAGAGGCAATACCTGATTTGCCTCAAGAAGTTCTTCATCACCTTTTGGAGGACGCCAGCATACAATGCTACAAGGTTTTCTTTCACGGTCGGGATTGCGCTGCTCTTTGGGACCATGTTCTGGAAGCTTGGGGACAAAACGTAGGTGCTGCTGTATAGTGCTCTCTGAGGCTGCCTGATGTTTGGATTCAAACTTATGCTGCTGTACAGCACATGGAAAGCACAGGCGCTTTGTGCTTTGATTTGAGGACATAATGTGGCATGCAATGCACTGAAGATAAGCAGCCATGCTCAAAGAACTGCATTGCATTTCAAACAGCTGAGTGAGCATTGTGCTGCTACAAATGGCAATCTGTTTTGCCCCAACTCCAGCATGTCATCTGTATCAATTGAAGTACCCAAGGTGCTTCAGCATTCACCCTAGAGACCCCTCTATTGCTAGTCAGCCTGTGTTACCTCCTTACACCTGGCCCAATCTATATTTTACTCCACACATACACATTGTTCTCACTTAAGAAGTTCATTTAAACGTATACATGATCAGCATGGTGCGTGTGCAAGGACATAGAGCAGCACATCTTCAACACTCTGGGGGCTTGTATGTCGGTTGCTGTGCATATGACCAACACAATGTATGTCCAGGGACACAGAGCAGCGCATCACAAACACTCTGGGGGCTTTGTATGTGGCCACGCTCTTCCTGGGAATCATGAACTCCATCTTTGTGCAGCCGGTCATCTCTGATGAGCGTGCTGTCTTCTACCGGGAGCGTGCTGCAGGCATGTACGCTGTGGAGCCTTGGTACCTCGCCATGGTACGTGCTTCTGCTTCTTTCGCTGCCAGAATCCCCTCTCAGGCTGTAATCTGCTCATGCATCCATGCTGCAGGATTCAGATGTGGTAATATTTGCTGCTCGTGATTTGGCTTTTGAGCAGGAGTTGCTCAAACTGTAGATTATCTTGTGAACTTGCGCATGATTTGACTGAGGGAAGCTTCTGCAGGTTTGCATATGATGCTGCTGAAGAAGCTGATGCCGGTTGGTATAAGCTCACCTGCTGCAGTGCCATGATTTGCTGACTTAGTCACTCTCCTGCTTTGTGGCATGAGCTGCAGCAAAACAGCACTGAGTGAGTGAGTTCAACAAATATGCAGTGTTTTGCATGAGGCGAGACGATGATTTTTGGTATGCAGGCAACCATAGAGGCAATGTATCTCATCATCCAGGCGATTGTGTACACCTGCATTGTCTACTTCATGGCAGGCTTTGCTAAAGATGCAGGTCGGCCCTATTTACACTCTTCTTCTTGTTCCATTGCTTCCCTGCCTTGTCGCCCTTCCCCCTCTTCACCAATGAGGAAGTTCATATGATCGAAACAAGCTGTCAGTGTTGCTCTGTTGTTGCGGAAGCATACTTGGTACTACAGCATGTTGTACATCGCGCTTTGCAGTGGCTAGTACAAAGTATGTGTGGAAGTACCAGTTACAGACTCTTATGACATTATCTGAAACTCCAAGGTGCATGCAGCTTTGGGCCCCTTGCATGGTGTTTGTAACAGGGCTTTTGCTCGGTGAATAGTCTCTGTTTTAACAGTCTCATCTTGCCTTGCATCCGTATTGTGCACATACTGACAGGCATCAGTTGCAGGCAGCTTTGTATCTCTTCTTTGCTGCACTCGCTTGGCACACTGCTCTGCTTGCTGCTTCATCTGCCAAACACTGACATGCATGGCAATTCAGCCCAATACATATCTGTCGAGAACCACTGTAGTAACACCCAAAAACCAAAAGTCGGAGAATATCGGAGAATTCAAAGGTAGCTGCTGAATGACTTGTGCTGCAGGCAAATTCTTCTGGTTTCTGCTGTTCATGGTGGAGACGCTGCTGTACTTCACCTACTATGGAGTGGTGTGTGTGGCTGTCACGCCCAACCTGCTGGCAGCCGCGGTGGCATCCAACAGCCTCTACCTCACCATGAACCTCTTCTCAGGCTTTGTCATCCCTGCGCCGGTCAGTCTCTGCCTCTTCTTTCTCCTTCTCTTCTTCTTCTTCCTCGTGTCATTACTGCGGCTGATGTGCGAGACACTGTGTACGACACTTTGCGCAGACTGTGCTTGAACTAGTTAGCCTGTTTCTTCTTCCTGTTCCAGGATCGTTTTTCTCAAGTCTGCTCTGCCCGCGATGGCCTCAGCATGCATGACCATATGGTCACAAGTGGGCCTGATCCATAAAATTAGCTTTTTTTCTCTTTCCTCTGGGCCCTGGCTTGTGGTCTCAGCTCTGGGATACTGCCTCAGGAAGCTTCTTTTAGGTTTGCCAAACATTAATGTTATTTTGTCCTTCTTGGCTCCAGGATCGATCGATGAATATCTGTGGGCTGTCTTTTTTTTTGGCGCACAACATGGTGTGATGCAGCAAGTACCTCAAAGCATCAAAGTGCTTTGCCTGACCATAATCTTTGTTGATTGGACTCGGTTGACCCTTGCGATTTTGGCATGAGCTTCACTTGCGACATGTTCTATGCAATATTTTCATTGTGATCGAACATTTGAAGCATGCTTTCATCATGATCAAGCAGACAGCATGCAATCACACTACATCAGCAATGTAGTAGCATCACATCTGCTTCTGAAAACAATGCCATGCATATACCACATTCAGCAGCCAGCAGTGGCATATCACCTGTTTGCCCCACAGCTTATTCTGAATACAGTGACAAGTTCGATCAAGTTCGAAGAATTTCAATTTTTGTTCCTGCTATGCAGCACATTCCAGGCTGGTGGATTGGCGCCTACTGGATGAATCCTGTCACATGGTCGCTCTATGGTCTTGTTGTGAGCAACCTTGGAGACGAGGACAACAACATAGTTCAGCTCACAGATGGAGGAACTATGACCGTCCCAGAGTTCCTCAGAAATCGCTTTGGTTATCGGCATGAGTGGGAGGGATGGGTGGTCATTGTTTTGGCTGCCTTTGCTGTGTTCTTTTGGGGCGCAGGAGCCCTAGCGTTTAAGAAGCTTAATTTCCAGCAGCGCTAGGCCTACCCTAGGGTCTGCCTGGACAGCAAGGCTTCGATTATATACTGGCGTTCATATTTGCTTGCACCAGTTGGCAAAGCAATGCAAAATTTGGTGAGGCAAGGCGCAGATGCTTTGCATGCTTTGGCCAGCTAGTGCACAGCTGTGGCACATGTGTACAATGGATGCGTAGTTAGAGTGTATGGCTATGCTCACAGGGTTTTGGCAGCCTTTCAGACGATCCTGGCCTCCATTTCACATTAGTCTTGATGGCTGCACTTGCTTGTCAAGGGAGGGCATGCCGGCATTTACATCCTAGACTCATGTACATATATCTACATGCATGTACTTTGCGCCAGTTCTGGAGCAATCAAGTTCCTGGCTGACAATTTTGCTGTGCCACTCAATTTAAAGTGGTTCAAATTGATGTCAGTTTGAGAAGAAGTCACTGCAGCAAATTGTACTACATACGTGTCATCTGATGCATCAGGTTGGTGTGACATATAGTGTTGTCGGCAAGGTTTGACATTGCCAGCTGCCTTGGTCATGTTGCTCGCACCAGGCCTGTATAAGCAAGCTTGTCAGGCAAGCATTCATGCTGTCAGTTGGCAGAGTATACATACGATTAGTTGCAACATGCATGCCACAGTAGTGAACAGCTGATTTCTGTCAGCACATATGTCTTGACGCTTGTATGTTGGAATGTTGTGCATGTGCAGGCTGCTGTAAAATATGAGACAGCTTGCATCAGCAGGTTCAATGCAGTTCTGTGTACAGCTCAGGTGTAACAAAACAATACTCACAGTTTGTTGCAAGCTTTTCTGCAAACACACTTACACACCGCTAATGTCAAGCCAGCTTTGCAGCTGGCATGTCAATATTCATAAGGACACTCCTGAACATCCTACAAGACTAAAAAGTATGGCATGCCATTTCGGGGCAAACAAACTCTTCTGCAGCTACATTACAAGTCTTGATCTTAGATATAACCCTATCGGCAGTACTGCTAATGCAAAGCATGCCAACTCCGCTACAAGAACTGGTACGATACGACTAAGCTGCCCATGACAGTCCCCCAAAAGCACTGATTGATCAATAACACCCTTCAAGACCTCCAAGACTGCACATTCACACAGGTAACCAAGCAAAAGATGCAAAAGGGACGCACACAAATATGCTCAAGCAAGACAGGACAAGCCACAGCCAAGGCTGTCCTGTGCACTGGCCAAGTTTTCTCACAAATTTCGCTTTGTACAAAAGCAGTCCCTAAAGACGCAACATGCTGTACGATGGTGTTCTTCCCTTTTCCACGCATATGATGTACACACATCTCAGCAAGCCTATCCGGCCCAGTGAACAGTGTAGGAAGCCAGTCTTCATGTGCATTGAGAGGACGGCGAGAGCTTCATGCTGAGCTGAGAGTGTGAGACAGCTGCTTGGCTGCTGGATGTACTGCTCATGCATGTGGTGTGGCATGGCCCTCAGCTGAGCTTTCTGCAGCTGGCCACTTGCCAACAGCATAGGGGTGCGTTCCCTGAACATATGTGGACAGACCTGACAGAATAATGTCATAATTCTTGCTCATTTGCTGTTCCACCTCTTTGTCGGCTGCAAACTGCTTTTGCCTCCACCAGCTCTGCCCGCAAAGAGTCGATCCTCTCTGCTGGTCTCCTCTTCTTCACCAGGGTGTCAATCACATGCTGCAGCTTTGCAGTGTCTTCATCAGCACCTACAGCTGACTTCTGTGCCTGCGCCTCCAGACCCTCCAGTGCGTCGATCACATGTTGCAACAAGGTGTGAGCATCAATCTCCTGCAGCAATGCGTGCTTTGCCTTAAAACTGTGATGAACGTATCCATATGATACATGCCATGCATTTTGCACACAGCCATGAGTTGCATTGCCAGTCAAAGCATGCATGCAAGAGCAGTGCACTAAGCCACACAGGCAATGCGTCTGCCTGTCCAAAGCATGGTGGTACTGCATCACTGCAAGCACAATGCAACACGCCAGGATTTGCATCACTGATCAAGTCAAAAGCAGCAGTCACATCAACAGGTGTGTACAAAGTGAGCAGGCAATTACAGTTAATGCGCACCTGCTCCTGCTCGTTGGACTTACTGCTGGCCTCTGAGCCACTGCTGGCCTGAGACCTTTCGGCAGAATGCAGGACTGGGGATGCATGAGGTTGCAATGCATCATTGTTTTGCACATCCTGCAGCAGGATCAGATCAATGCTCAGCATACAAGGCTCACTGCAGTCCAGGCTGAAAGGCTGATGCTGCCTCAAGTGTAGCATGGAATGGTGTGAGCACAAACCCTAAGGGAGCCTGACAGTATGAGAGGCAAATGGCACACATTGGAAAGTTATAGCATCAGTGCATGCCTTGCATAATACATCTACAGGGTATTGTTCAGTGAGCCCAGACCAAATGCTGCTCATCAGTGCCAAGCAATGTCAAGCAGAGCACAGACTCAGCCTGATCATCACCAGGGTACAGAAGATTGCACCTTCTTTGCCTTCTTGTTCCTCTCACTGCCTGCACCGGAGTCCATGCTCGCCGAGTCTCTTTTGGCTGCCGGTGGCTTGTCTGCAGCGTGCTCTGGGGGTGAACCCTGACCAGCAGTGGCCACATCCTTAGCGCCTGACCCGCCCTCAGCCTCTACATCAGCCGGCTTGGAGATTCCAGCACCTCCGCTCCCTGACCCACCCTGAATCTCATCCTGAGGCTGCAGCATTGGGGGTGCAAGAGATGGCACTGCATCTTCCTCTTGCACAACCTGCAGTAGCATACAGTGCTCAGCATGCAAGGTTTGTTACGCTCCAACCTGAAAGGTTGTTGCTGCTGCCTCAAGTGCTGCCTCAAGTGTAGCAATGCATAGTGTGCTCAGTGAGCACAAACCCTAGGGGATACTGACAGTGTCAAAGGCAAATGGCGCACATTGGAAAGACATAGCATCAGTGCATGCCTTGCATGCTACATTAACAACATATTGCCAAGTGAAACAAGACCAAACTGAAGCATAGTTTGAATGAGTGACAAATTTGAAGCACCAGCACCTATCAGGCATCTGTAGTGCAAGTCCACCTGGCAACACAGTTTGATCATCCAGCCGAAGTGTGTTGAAACTAGCAACCCCCTTGTGGTAGCTTTGTTTGACCGCATCACACTTGGATGTGCTCTTGCTGCAGGGTTTTGTGGAAAAGCTCAATCATGCTGCTTTCGATGATTTGAACAGTATGCTGGGAGGCTTGTCAGCGATTGAGGCTGGAAAAAAGCATGGTGAAAAAGAACAAGGTCTGTTTGTAGGCATTGACAACCAGGACCTTTGCTTTGTATTTGAAGCAAACTTTGTCTGTTTGTTTGACCTTGTTTCATAACAGCAAACACCTTTGTTTCAACACATGTGATGGGTACAAAGTGTGTTGCATGAAACATGTGACAGAGCAAACATGTTCTGATAACAGTAATATGCATGTGTTGACATGTTGCAGAGTGTGCCAAGCACATGGCTGAGGACCTTCAGACTGCCTTCAGGCTTCTCCCAGATGTTGACGCCTTCATCAAAACTCAAGAGTGCTCATCTGCTGGTGAGCTGCCATGCCAAATCCCAGACTGTACTGCATCCATTGCATTTGCACTTGGTTCTATCTGGAAAAAGGCTGTACTGTGAATTCACAAGCCTGCTGACTGGCCTTGCAGCAGTCTGTTGATGTGACTTGCCAGTGAAAGTCTGTCATTGACATTGCCAGCCTCTGTTATGGTGTTATGCTTGTTGGCTGCAGTTGAGGCCAAGAAAGCCATGTATAATCACCTGGTCATTCAATGTAACGGGCAGATCAATAGGCCATTCCCTGTGATGTCACAAGATCATTCAGTTGAAGAGTACGAGCCCAAGCTGAAAGCCTGGCTGCATGAAAAAGCCAGGTGATTCTTTATGCCGATGCATAGCATGTCTGTATCAAGCATAATGCATCTGTGCTTTGCCCATGTCTTGGATGATCTTTGGGGTGTTGGCATTTCAGTACTTTATGCCCTGAGCATGTGGCAGCCTAGTCATGTCGTCTGCATCGTACAGTTGCACCCTCCAAAGTGCCAAGCTATATGCATTTATACCATTGCAACTGTAAAATGTGCCCTGACCTGTGCTGGCAGAAAACACAGACCGTGCTTGCTTCTGTGCAGCTACAAAGTGCACAAAATTCAAAAGAAGAAGATAGAGAATCCAGAGCTTGTGGACCCTGTGCATACACCTGGTGTTGCAAGCAGCATGCAACAGGAATCTGGACAACAGAGCAATGTCAGGTTAGGTTCGGTCCAAAATGTCGGCGCAGCATGTGTTTGCACCGTATGCCATCATGTTTTGCTAGCATTACCCTGTTTTGACATCGCAACCTCTATTCGATGCAAAATGGGCACAGCATCTTGTAGCTCAATACTGATGGCCACCAGGCTTCATCGTGTGAGTCAGTGTTGTCGGCTTCTGCATCTGTCATGGCCAGCGTCCTGGCTTGCTAAATGCACAGCCCGCCACGCTTTGTGCGTTCTGTTCAGTCGATCAACCACCAGTGAACTTGTACAAAAACAGAAATCGCTTATAACGACCAAAGTTTTGGAACTTCTAAATCTGCATCGGACCGTCATTCAGTACAACAATATAAACATTGAACACAATAACAGAAGAATGTTGGCTTGTGCTAGTGCAGTGTTGCTGCATACAGTAGCTGCTCCAATCTCATTTCAAAAGTTTGCAAGCCAGCATCTGCCTTGTTCCAGGGTTTCAGAGCACATATCAGTCATCATGGATGTTGTTTGTTGTCAAATTGCATGTTGTTGTCTGTATGATAACTGTATTTGGCATAACATCATTTGCACAACAATGCCTGAGGTGTTGGAACCATTCTTCTGCACTGGAAATTTCTTTGGCATACATCCATCGACATTCGATATCAGAATATGCAGGGCTGTGCTAGTGCGAAGTCGTCATGACCAGCAGTGAAATAGTAAATTGTGTGTCTATCCTTGGGGATCAGCACACATTTCATGCCTGATTAGAAGATTTCAATGCCCCTGATTGTTATGTCAGGAATGATGCTGACTATCAGTATCGATTGCCTTTTCCAATAAAACGCCACTTCGAACTAGTAACAACTTCTCTGGGGACAAGTGCAGTCATGACGTTGGTACACAACTATATGGTCACTGCCCTCCATAGTGAAACTTGTCAGGGCAAGAGTGTTGTCATGGAATTGACAGGTCAATGTACCTCTCATTTATAGGGAGATTTGACAATATTTCGGTTCTCGCTCTGCCTTGATATGCGTTCACTCAATTTTGTTGTTGCGCGCTCATTTTGCAGCTCTCTTGCTTGTGTGCACAAACCAATTCCGCATAACATGCATCAATGCTACAAGGGAGACAGCTGATGTGCAGGCCCCGGGATCTTAATCTTATAGTCCCCAATGATGTTCAGTACCTATGCACCAAGCTCCAAAAGCTGTATGCATTCTCTGAGCGAGAGATTCAGCAGGTAGCAGACTTGCTGGAGAACTGTCAGCGACAACCAAAAGAGTTTCTGCTGCGGCTAAAGAGCCAGACATCGCAGAAGTCACAGCAGCACAGAACTGTTGTGGGATTTGCCCCGGAACTTCGTGCCAGGTACGGGTCATACAGCAGACACGGCCTGAAACAGTACCCCATATAGGCAGCAAATCAGGACTGTGCACACCTGACCACAGGGAGAGCAAAAATGTCTGAATGAATCAACATGCTTCTTCAGCACCATGTATATGTTGTGTGTTGAGTCAATGTATCTGCCTAAAGGCAGGTACACTGCATCACTGCATGCATAGGAGCCAGACACAATCGTATGTGCGATGCATGGTGTAATACTTGCATGTACATCTGGTGTTGAGAGTAGCCTGTTCTGGTTTGCCAACACAACCTCTGCTGCTGGCAAGCAGTACTTCCACCAGCAACATGGCAACAAAGCATCTGCACCTATCATGACTCATCGCAGTCTTGAGTTGTCCAGTAGTTCAGACATCATCCTGTCAGTGGTCCTCCAACCTAGTTTTTGCAGGTGAAAAATGCATGCATGACTTGCCAAGGACGACGTGTTAGTCGTTCTTGTGCTGATCATGTGTGCTTGTATAGTCTTTGCCATTGCTAACAGAGGTTTGTCTGTCTGTGTGGCTGTAGGATAGCTGAAGGTACAGCTGCTGTTGGATGATTCCCCAGGTCATGGTCCGGCTGGAAGCAGGCAGAGACAAGCTGAAGCCGTTGCTGCTGAGGTGAGGCCATGCCCTGAAGGTACAGCAGCTATCAATGACTCCCCGGTTGCTCCAGCTGGAAGCAGGCAGACACAAGCTGAAGCTATTGCTGCTGAGGTGATGCCATTCGCTATCATGACCTGGAAGAGCTGATATGTCATGTCATGTCATGTCATGTCGTGCTGTGTACTTCTAAGCCACCCCCAAAGCTGCTGTCAGATGAATGTTGTCAGCAATAACCTGGGTGGAGCAAGTCCTTCAGCCATATGTATCACAGTTCAAACAGCCGATGCAGCTACATCAGAGCATATCACCTTGAGTTGTGTATGCTTTCTGGTCTCGTGGCACAAAACGGCTTCTTCAACATTGCTGTTTGCGAATGTGCAAAAGCTGAGGAAGAAGACTGGGTGAAGCAGGGTGACCAATTTGTCCTAGGGTAGCAGACTCTGCACCCAAAGCAGTCTCATCTTTTGTCTTATGCTTGGCCTACATCAATGCTGTCGAGTCTGAATACCTTGCATGTCACAACAGCAAAGAACCTTGACATCTAAGCCCAGCAAAGCCATCTCCAACAGGAGGTGTTGGCCTGTCCAGAAGCTCACCTTCAATGTCATGCAGAGTGGAAGTACGCATAATACACCAAAGCAGCAGCATGTTGGCAACAGCCCAGATGACACAGGCGTTGCTGGCAGTCCTATGAGTTCTGTACAGAGACAAGCAGTGGACAAAGTAGGAGGAACAAAGCGCTTCTCAGCCAGCTCAGAAGCGGATTCAAGCCAGGTTGCTGCCAAGAAACAGAAAACCACACAACAGGTATGAATCTGGGGCAAACAGCTGAGCAGCTGAGTGGTATTGCTTCACTGACATGTCAAGACTGCTGTGTCAAGCAGAGCTGCTGGCTTTCAGCATGCAAGTGACTTTCACAGACTTGCTGCAAGTGTATGCATGGGATGCCCTTGGCTCCTCGGGGGGCGGCG
>JAABUP010001236.1_pt1 | contig 53871 bp, 50 predicted proteins | sample 5559201 | NCBI WGS metagenome assembly JAABUP01 (sample SAMN10711887, study PRJNA513373) | rock metagenome | isolation source: Antarctica rocks | place: Antarctica | reverse complement strand
ATGAACAATCATGAATCAGCTGATTTCGAGGAAACATCTGGTTAGCTTTTCTCTATTGATGGTACTTTTACTGGCGCGGGGTCTTGAATGTACTTCGTACAATGCATCGTTCTCAAATATCTAAAATCCATCTGCTACACTCGTTAATCAATAGAAGTAATCGGTGACCAAAAGCTGCAATCCCATAGTGGTCCTTTGCTTCAAAAGGCACAGCACTAGGTAAGATATCAGCTTCAGCCTTGAGGTAAAGTTTGGACTGCACGTGCGACGAGCTACCGTTTTTGAAGCTAAACCTCGGAACTAGCCGCTATCTTGAAACATGCGAATGCTCCTAATTTGAGCTTCAGGATCACTATTCTTCGCCAAGTCGTGCTTGTACGCAGCGTCATAAGACTTTCCAGGGCATCTTGCAGCTCCCTTCAGTCACAACACCACGTTACCGGTGCCTGAACCGCCACTCATGTTCGTTACTTGCCGCAGTTCACCCCAAGCTCTGCGGATACCGTTGGACAACGCACAGGCCGAGAGAAGTCGCTTGTAATGTCGACATCGTCTTCCAAATCTCAAGGTGTCAATCGTCGTATCAACAGCCTTCAGAGCAATGGGCGACGTTCTCGGGAAGGATCTCGGCCTCGCAAGCGCATCGTTAGCCCTAATGATGCCTATACCTACGCTCTCCGTGTAGCCTATCTTTCGTATCTCTTGCAACCGCGGGCACGGAGAACTCAGCATGTATCTGCTCCTCGAACGCAGGTACAACGGTCCTCGAGCTCTATCAACGATCTCATGAAGGATTTCACCCTTGTGCGGGATTCCAAGAGCACAAGATTTCCCCACGGCTTCACGTCAGAGCTAGAGAAACGCTTGACTGGCGTACTGCTGGGGAAGGAGAAGAGGCCGGAATACAATGACGGTACAGTCAAGCGAACGTTTGCCGCCTTTTTCAACGCCTTCACCGAGCAGAGCTTCAAGAAGCGCATGGAAAAGGACAGGCGGGTGGAAGACCTGGTCCTCATATTCTTCTCGAACGCAACCAAGGAATTACAAAAGGGAAAGTCACCTAGTGATGACGCATGGAAGCTTATGGTTGACCGACACGTTGCGTTGTTCGTCCGGCTTATCAGCTTGGTTCTCAAAGATCATGACTGGGTAAGGGATAGGCCCGAATTGACGAACCGCTTGGCAACGCTGGAGAGTAAACTGCTGGCGCATGATCAGGATTTGGCCGATGCTTCGCAAAGAAACGGCGGTGCTGGAGGCTCGACCGTGGAAGTTATAGTCCCTTTGAGCTACGAAGTCAAGGACATGCCCTTAGTCCAGGTAGTAGCGCGGATGTTTGGCCTCACGAACACACAAGTGCAGTCCGATATCAATAAGAATAAGCCTGTGTGGACAGAGAAGGTGGCTCTACAAGATCTGAAGATTTATCAGAGTTATCTCAACCTCAACACGCGGAAAACATTACGCAGTGACGATTTCGATCTGGAAGCTGGTTACGAGGCATGGAAGAAGGCGGAAGGTCCAGATCTTTCTCAAATGATGCTTGCCATTGTGCAATCAAATCCAGAATTGGCGAAGAGCACGCCCGGTGGAAGTCTGCCGCAATTCAACTCTTCAGCCACCGGATCAGAGACATCGGATTCGAGCTACTCAGATATGTCGAGGAAGCTTTCAGATCAGTCGGAGGGCTCATCATACGTCATCGACCAGCCCGTCGACATGAGCAGCTTGAACACCAGCGACGACGTCCCTGATAGTGAAAACAATCCATACACATTCATTCCGCCAGAGCCTAGAGCTTACTACCGTGTCATACTATCCCAAGCATTGACCCATGATTTGAAAGATACGGAGCTTCAGCCGTCCGAAGCCACGGCGGATACACCGGCAATCAAGCTTTTTTCGAAGCAATCTACAGAGCTGCTGAATGAGATTTGCTTACGGTGGCGGATACCTCAGTGCTCTAGAGTTGTTCTATTTCTTGATGTTATTCGTGAGAAGTTCCTTGATCAGGATATCACTCTTGATATCCTAGATGCTGCATTCAACTTCGTCAAAGAACCTCTTGCCGATAACAGGAAGACCTCGAATTTCATGTCATCGATCCTGTTTGATCGTACAAAATGGCCTGTCGCGGATTTTGCTCTCAATCAGCAGGCCCTTTCCTCACTTCATGATTCTTTGCTGCGCGATCTTTATGACGCGCTTCAGCACTGCTACGAGCAGAAGCCGCCATCTATTGGGCCGGTGGTGTACGTTCTGGAACATCACATCTACGATGATCCCAGCTTTTCCACAACCCCCGAAGATTTAGACCGATTCTCGAAGCAACTCGAAGAGGGGTTGCGACAGAAAGCTCAAGGTATTTATCGGGGGTATCTGGAGAAGGAACTTCCTCAAGACCAAAAAAGTTGGGAGTTCTTCCATGTCATACAGCTCGGGAAGGCCGTTGTCAAAATAGCAGAGCGCATACAGAAGCGCTACCGGAAGAACCCTGAAGTCATGGGTGTGAATCCGTTGACCATATTGGTTGAAACCATACTGCCGATGTACGCAGAAGACGCCCGCGATATAGTGGCGAGGATATTGCAACTCGCAAAGACTAAAGATGAAGAAGTCGACATTCAAGATGGCTTTGATCTCTACAGGGAATTGGTCGAGATTCGGCGCATACACGCCCAGGCCCTGCCGGAGGTTCCTTTTGCCTTTCACATCGAAGATCTTCTGGCCGACTTCGTTTGGCGATGGATCCGTATGACAGACGAGAACGTAGTGAAATGGGTCGATCAAGCCTTCAAGCAGGATCAATTCAAAGTTCGGACCCAGCATGCGGACCAGATTCCAGCGGCGGACGAGAGGCATAGTGTGTCCGTCATTGACATCTTTCGGTCATTCAATGAAATTATAGATCAGATCGTTCAGCTGAACTGGGATGACGATCTGCAATACGCCAAGTTCATGACTGCGCTCGCGAGGTCGGTTGGATCTGGCCTGGCAAGGTACTGCGAGGTAGTAGAGCAGAAGTTCCGCAAGGAGATGGATCGCTTGACGCCGGAGCAGGAGGCTACTGCGAATCAGACTAGGCAAGAGAAATGGATGCAACTGGCCAAGGACGCTTGGAATAACAAGGAGAAGATCGAGCCATTCCAATTCTTCCCTGAAGTAAGTCGCGATTCTAATTCAGAAGATCAAGTCGCTGATCATTTGCGTATAGTCTTTCGTGAAGCTTAATAACATCGAATTTGCCATCCATCAGCTTGACAAGCTGGAGCATGAGGTCAATGTGGATGCTTGCGCAGAGGTCATTCAGAGGAATACTCCTCCAATAAGTCAAAGGCAACGTAAAGTCACAAACTATGTCTTCTCAATCAAGATTGTCGAAGCAGAAGATCTGAAAGCGTGCGACATTAACGGCCTCAGTGATCCGTACGTGGTGCTAGGAGATGAGTACCAGAAACGTCTGGCTAAGACACGAATCATCTACGGGAACCTAAATCCACGCTGGGAGGAGACGGTTGATATCACCACGCAGGGACCCTTGAATATAATTGCGACCGTTTGGGATTGGGATACGTTGGGGGATCACGATTGTGTCGGACGTACTTCGATAAAATTAGACCCCTCGCACTTTAGTGACTTTCTCCCTCGTGAATACTGGTTGGATCTTGATACCCAGGGCCGCCTCCTACTCAGAGTCAGCATGGAAGGCGAGAGGGATGACATTCAGTTCTACTTTGGTAAGGCGTTCAGAACGTTGAAGAGAACGGAGCGGGATATGACAAGGATGATCACAGACAAGGTATGAGATCTGGTCGCTTCATGCGGAAGTCTGCTGAAATAGCGCGTAGCTCTCGGCATATATCAATCACTGCCTATCCCGCAGAGCCTTACGAAGTTTACTTTCGAAAGGTATATCAATGTCTTCCGTATCAAGCTACTTCAACCGCAACCGACCACAGTCCGTCCCTCAAAGCCTTACGCAAGCCGAGATTACCAACGCTCTCAAGCCACTGTTTGCATACTTTGATGACAACTTTGCCATAATGAACCAGACATTAACAAGCATAGCTATGATAATGGTAATGTCACGGCTATGGAAAGAAGTCCTAGTCACAATAGAGGCACTGCTAGTGCCACCACTCTCGGACAAGCTGTCTCAACAACGGCAACTTACACAACAGGAGCTTGATATCGTCTTCAAGTGGTTGCAACTGCTTTTCGACTTTTTCCATGCTGTGGACGATGAGACTGGCGAAGCAAATGGAGTTCCGCTTGATGTCCTGAAATCCCCCAAGTATCACGATATCCAATCGTTGAACTTCTTCTACTTCGAATCCACCGAGAATCTAATACGCACATCCGAGCGCATGGCCTCTGCCACCGCTGCGCGCCAGCAAGCCCAACGTAACCGCCTGTCCGCACCCGCTTCCCTTTCTTCTCCTTCTTTTGGCGGTGCCGCTGGTCTCGTGGGAATGCCTTCTACGAGGAGGTCGAAGAGCATCATGTTATCACGGAATCTGGGCACTATGAAGAAAGCAAAGGAAGAAAAGCGCAAAGAAGCGCAGGCGGACCCGAACGATGATATGATACTTAGAATCCTGCGGATGAGGCCTGAGGCAGAAAAGTACCTCAAGGATCGAAGCAGGCAGAAAGAGAGACTCGCTGCGGCTGCGGCTGCGGAGATGATTGTTAGGCAGAGTCTGGTGGCTGGGGGTGGGAGGATGCTAGGGAGCACACCAAGGAGGTGATCCGGGATACCATCGACTTGTCGGGCGTTTCATTAGCGGGAGTTTTGGTGCTGTGGCGTGGCGTGAGAAAGGGATCGTTTCGCGGGAAACGGAACCCTTTGCTAATCTTGCTTGGTGATAAGGGCGTTGCTGCATGGCTTGCACTAGCTTCTCAGTTACAGTACGATTGCTCTACTAACATTTAACTCGAGTACCTTTCGCACCGGTTATCCATTTGCTGCAAGTAAAGGTTGAATACGCTTGCTTGTCATTCACACCCAAGATCGTCATGGCTACATGCGTTTTACTGTAAAGGCTCTGGAGAATCGAGTAAACAAGGTGACTACGGAACGTCCTAAACGTTCAATTCCCTACCCTCTCAATTGAGACATCCGGCAAAGTCTTGAGCTGTTGCTCAGGGTTCGGAAGCGAGAGTTCTCCATCCCGTTCGCGCACAAAAGCTTGGATCACTCAGCAAGTGAAGAACAATACACCTTACGTCAAGCGTGCGGACTTCTCAAGGAAAGCTAAGTGTCGCGTCAACTCGCCTTACTGACGTTCTCAAAACAAGTCACCTACATCTGAATGTGAGAAAGGCTTTCTTGTAAATATTGAAAGGTCTGGAGTGATGCACGAAATTTTACGAAAGTATTCCGGGCAGAGACGTTCGATGATGCGCCTATGGAAGGCTCGTTATTAGTAATGAGGAGGAGGATGACGGTCGGTGAGGGTTGGTTGTGGGAGTACATCGGTCGTGTTAGTTGTGAGACGTTCGACGAGGTTGTTGGACTATAGTTGTAGCTGGAAACAGAAGAGTGGAGTACTCCGAGTGAATGGAGACGTTCAGCGAAAGAGGGGATTTTGAAGGGTCGTTGAGTTTAGAAGCGTGAAGTTGCGTGTGTCGGTTGAGACGGTCGATGAAGGAAGCACATTTGTGAGTTTCGTTGGGATTAGCGTGGAGTATTCTGGGAGTGTTGGTTGTGAGACGTTCAATGAGGCAGCGTTGCTGTGAGTCTCGTTGAGGTTTAGGAGCCTGGAGCGCTCCAGGACTATTGCTTGTGAGACGTTCAACGAGGAAGTGGGTCTGGAAAACTCCCGGAAGTAGATTATGTAGAGTTATCTGTCATAAGTCATTGGACACTGCTCAGAATTTCCAAGTCAAATTCGCTTACAAAAATTTTGAGCGGTTTCCAATGACTTATGACAGATACTCTTAGAAGCAGGTGTGAGACGTTCAATTGAAAAGCTGCTGTCTGTCCACCAGGCTTAATATCTGGTGTACGCACTAAACGAAAACCATGATAGACCCGAGAACCTCAATTTGGGCTGTAGCAGGTACTATATACACTAGGAGAAACGCAAACCCATGTCATAGCTCATCCCCAAATTTTCTTGCCTATTCAGATAAAGTCAGCATGTTGGGCGAGGTACTTCACATCGCAACGTTTGGGTCCTACCAGCAACGCAGTCGGTCCTCCGAGCTCCTTATCCAAACCATCAGGAAACTCTCTGGGTGCACTCGGCTTGTCAGGATAGTACATATGCACAACCCCACACAATCCTAGCACCGTCGTGATGAAGCAACCCATCAAGAAGAATGCCTGTCCAGGTTTAAAGTGAGTGTATTCCTCCAGTGAGAACATGCCAAGGATGTCGTTGTCTTCATGGACTGGCTCGCCGTAGTTCCGTCGCTCCTGCTTATCCCACCAGTCGCCGTATGGATCGCGGAATTGGCGCTTTTCGGGAGGTGGATTAATGTAGCCGCCATTCTACTAAGTCAATAGGGGACGTAGCTCAGAGTTCGAGGAGTGACGAACCATGTTGGGGTCATCAATGTCTGCTTGCGAGAGGCATCTGATCTGGGCGAGGTTGGCTCGAGGTGCAGTGCCTCGGAGTGCTCGCGATAGCGGTCGCGCCGCTGTAATCCTTCGCGAGAGCATTTGTATTGAGTGGTCAGTCTGACCTCGAGCTTCCGGTGAAGTGGATGGTTGCACCTTTACTGCTCTCGATCCGTGGTGAGGTCCACGAGAGCTTCACTTGAAGTCAACGGGCTGACGTAGCCAGATGAGGTAAGGCTGAACCAAGGCCCCTCGCCAACCTCATTTTGCTTGGTTTGCGGCTTGCGGAAAGTGCCTCGCCCTATCATCACCTCAAGATTGACCTTTATTCCTTCACCCGCGACGCAAAATTACGGACGAGCAATCAAAACTTCGTCACGAGACTGGGCTAACGCCAAGCTTTCATTTGATGCCACAACCAAGTGATTTGAGCGTGTTTCCGTTGAGATTTTGGGGGTCACCTTGATCAAAGGGATCGACCTCGTCACCTTGACACGAGAAATGCAAAACGGTAGCCTGAACGGCTTTTCTGAACATCATCACGACGAACAACACGCACCGAAAGGTGAGCAGGCAATCTTAGCTCTGCCACATCAAGCATCACCTAACCCCACAATCGGCAAAGTCAATGAAACGCCTTCAAACATCCAACAAGGTCTCTGCGAAGATGTCGACAGTGATGGACCCCCGGTTAAGAAGCGCAAAATCACCGAAGCTACCCCCAGACTACGCTCTGCATCCCGACCTACCTCGCCACCGTGGAAGAAAGTTATCGTGGATGGACCTACATCATTTCTGGAGGGAGGAAAAAGGAAATCTGCCAGAACAAATATGGTGCCATTGGAGCTGCAACCCCAAGCCGAGAAGCGTCAGACGCGCGCCACCATGCAGAAGACATATATGACCAAGAGCAAGTATGCAGGCGCGACATCAAATAAACCCTCGCCGTTGGTCTCGACCCCGAGTCATCCGCATAGCCATGACAAACGACCGATTTCTGCAGGAAGTTCGACCATCCACGTTGCCGGCAAGTCACCGGCTAAAATCGGTCAGTCAAACGCTACGCCTCTGAAGAAATCTACGGCCAAAACTACACCCACGAAAGCTCGTGTTAGGAGCGATTCTGTCTCCCAGACGCCCACGAATAAGTCATCATCACAAAAACCGCGCTCCACGGATCCCCACCAAACGCGCCGATCTGGCCGTGCCGCAGAAGCCACAAAAGCAAAGGAGGCAATGCACGCCACAGAAACAAACGGATGGCCTGATAGTGAAGATGACGAGCCAGTGCAAATAAGTCCTAATTTTAAGCCTCAGAGACTGAAGTTCAAGGTTCGCATGCCGACAGTCACCATACAGCATCCTGGCCACGTTCTTCCGCAGAGAAAGTTCTCGTCTTTCAGAGATTGGGTAGAGCATGACAACTCACTGGCTGTTGAGGATGGAGGGGCATTGACAGAAGAAGATGCGAGGAAAGAGGCTGAATTGCGGCAGCGGATCGTTGACGCTGCACGACCCGGAGGTGTGCTAAGTGAAGACAAATGCTCAGTCTACGTTCCCGATCCGCAGGAAGAGCCACCCCAGCAGTACGCACATCAAGATCACCTTGTCGCCCACGTGTTATACTTCCGCAAGTTGCTCAAGCAAGAGCAACGACATCACCTCGCCTCTGCAAAGAGACTTGCACATGCAGCTGCTGCAGAGTGGAAGAGGAGACAACCAAAAACCGACGAAGAGGTAATACAAGAGCACCGTGAGGCAAGTCTAGCAAGATACAAGCAGCTCCGGAAGGATCTACAACAGAAATGGGAAATGGTGACAATGGAGGTCAACAAACGGCGACTGGTGAGATGGGAGGCAGAACAGCAGGTCTTAGGGAAGCAGGCGCTGAACCGAGTCTTGGAGCAGTCGACGCAGCTGCTCGATAAGAGGAGGCCCAAAGGTTCATCCGCTTTCGACAGTGATGAGGAAGAAGACGTTAGCGGTGAAGATGCATCAGGTTCAGAAGAGGTCTCTAAATCCGGTTCACAGGACGAAAGCAACATGTCAACCAGCCAATCCGAGAGTGACGAGGGAGCTCAGACTAACGGATTCGAAGACGACGATGAGGGCTTAACCATTGAGGAACTTCGACGAAAATACTCTTCCTTACCTGTGAAACCAGCAAACGGAGAACTGCTCTACGACACCTCATATGACGAGAATCATAATGATCCCGCAGCATTGCATTCGCTGAGTAACACGGCTAAAGAACCTCCTGAGGTTATAGCAGGTGAAGTGCCTGACGGGAATATTGCCGTAGTCGATGTGAACTTAGACGATGTAGACGACGCCCTGATCGACGAGAGCGACGAGTCTACGGACATGATGGAAGATCTGGGCGACAGTGATGACGATATGGTGAGTAGTCAGGGCAATCAGAGCGATGAAGAGGAGAGCGAAGAAGATCTTGGATTGCTCGGATTCTTTTCGAAAAAGGACCTCCAAGCCCAGACGGAAGTTTCTGTTGGGAAAGGGGAAGTGGACAATCACAGGGATGACGGAATGGAAGAGGAAGAGATCGAGGAGGTCTCTCTGATACCAGACGCATCGCAGGTCCAGACACCTTCAGCAAGTAATCTCGACGAGCTATTCACAAGGGAAAAGAGATGCTTGAGAATAGATACCGATGCCGAGTCGCACATCCCAGCTACCCCCGAAGCCAGCGGTGATCCGAGTAGCCAAGCTTCTCCGGGCACCATTGCTACTACGAAACATTCTGAAGTCGATTCCGTGTCATCTGTCGAACCTCTTGCCAACCATCAGCTACAGTCCTCATCAGCAACACCACAGCCTTCAAGCACGTTGAAGACGCCAGTTCCGTTCCTACTGCGAGGCACGCTTCGTGAATACCAGCACTATGGGCTTGATTGGCTTGCGGGTCTCTACGCTAATCACACCAATGGCATCTTGGCGGATGAGATGGGTCTAGGAAAAACCATCCAGACCATCGCCTTGCTCGCACATCTCGCCGTGGAGCACGAGATATGGGGTCCTCACCTTATCGTCGTACCTACTAGCGTCATGCTCAACTGGGAGATGGAATTCAAAAAGTTTCTTCCAGGGTTCAAGATTCTGACCTATTACGGTTCGCAGGAAGAACGGAAGCAGAAGCGAAAAGGGTGGCTTGATGACAATTTATGGCACGTATGCATCACCTCGTATCAGCTCGTACTGCGAGATCAGCAGACGTTCAAAAGGCGCAACTGGCACTACATGGTCCTCGATGAAGCACACAATATCAAGAATTTCCGCTCGCAGAGATGGCAGACGCTGTTGACATTCAAGACAAGGGCGAGGTTACTCTTAACCGGCACACCGCTACAGAACAACTTGACAGAGTTGTGGTCCTTATTGTTCTTCTTGATGCCATCAGAGAGTACAGAAACTGGTATTGGCGGTTTCGCCGACCTTAAGGAATTCTCTGATTGGTTTCGAAGGCCTGTGGAGCAAATTCTTGAGCATGGCAGAGATACGATGGACGATGAGGCAAAGCAGATTGTCTCCAAACTTCACAAGGTCCTGCGTCCATATCTTCTTCGCCGTCTAAAGGCCGACGTCGAGAAGCAGATGCCAGGAAAGTATGAGCATGTGATCTATTGTCGCCTCTCTAAGAGACAGCGGTATCTCTATGATGGCTTCATGTCATTAGCTCAGACGCGGGAGACTCTAGCATCGGGCAACTATCTCTCCATCATCAATTGCCTTATGCAGCTTCGGAAGGTTTGCAACCATCCGGATCTGTTTGAGACTCGACAAATAGTAACTTCCTTCGCCATGCCCAAGGCGGCCATTGCAGACTTCGAGATCAAGGAGCTCATGGTACGACGGCGCTTACTACGAGACGATCCAATGAACCGTGTTGATCTGAACTTCCTCAACCTTACTCCAGCATCCAGTGAAGACCTCTCAGCCCTTGAGATTATGGAAACTTCCAGACTCAATGCTATTCGGCCACTACGGGAGCTTTGCAAACAGCAGATAAACCGTACAGATTGGACCATGAAGTACGACGGCTCAACTGTTAAGTCAGCCTTAGCTAGTATGGAGAACACCGCAAAGATATCAAGGATGGAAGAACTCCGACATTGTGTCTATTTGAATGCTTTTAGAAGCCAGAAGCGGCCAATTTATGGCAGTGGTCTGGTCGAAAGGTTGAGACTGGACCTCAAAGGACTTCTTCTACCGCTACGACCAAAGCGGAGGGCTGAGCTTGCCGAATGGTTCTCTAACTCTTCGCCGGCGATGCAAGAAATGGTGCCGACCCTCGCACAGCGCTCGGAAGCTCTTGAAACAACCATCCAAAAGTTCGCTTGTATCACACCTGCGGTTGTTGCCACTGATATGGCTCCATTGACATTGTCTCGTAAAGGTGTAGAAGTTATTCAGGAAGCACAACAAATTTACAAAGCGGACGCCTTTCATGAAGCTCGGATCCGACTGTCAATTGCTTTTCCGGACAAACGGCTCCTGCAGTACGACTGTGGAAAGCTTCAGCGTCTGGACAAGCTTCTTCGTGAATTGCAAGCTGGTGGTCATCGAGCCCTGATCTTCACGCAGATGACGAAAGTTTTAGATATCCTCGAGCAGTTCCTCAATATTCATGGGCATCGCTACCTTCGTCTAGATGGCGCCACCAAGGTGGAGCAACGGCAAATCCTCACCGATCGATTTAACAATGACACACGCATCCTTGCGTTCATCTTGTCGAGCAGGTCTGGAGGATTAGGAATCAATCTCACTGGTGCTGATACTGTCATCTTCTATGATCTTGACTGGAACCCCGCGATGGACAAGCAATGCCAAGATCGATGTCATCGCATTGGGCAGACTCGCGACGTCCACATCTACCGCTTTGTCTCTGAGTACACCATCGAAGCCAATATCTTACGCAAAGCCAATCAGAAGCGCATGCTCGATGATGTGGTCATTCAAGAAGGTGAATTCACTACAGACTACTTCAATAAAAGTGTCCATGATGTGCTCGGTGACGAAGCACTGGATGGTGATGCTGAGGCTAATGCGGCAATGGACCGGGTGCTGGGCGGCGGTGGTGGAGGAGTGGGCAGAGTCTTAGAACAAGTCGAGGACAAAGAGGATATTGCTGCAGCAAAGATCGCAGAAAAGGAGATGGTGCACACAGATGATGCAGATTTCGACGAGAAAGCTGCTATCAGCAGCGGAGGAGGCGCAACCCCGAAAACACCGGGCCCGCCAACACCGAGAGAGCTCATGGCACCTCCTTCAGCATTTATCCAGACCCCTACGCCTTTTCAGCCGCCAGGAGGTAGTACTCATGAGACGTCCACAACTCTTGACGCAGCGGAGTCCGGCTTGGTCACACCCGATGAAGCTTTCGATACAAATATGACAGATCAGGGTGAGGAACCTGGACATGTTGACGAATACATGCTCCGCTTCATGGAATGGGAGCTACAAGACGTTCCTATCGTACCACCCATTGACAGGAGCAAGAAGAAGTCAAAGAAGGGCCAGGATCATCGAATTAGGAGGCAACGATGATCCTATGCCTTCTGTGTGTACATATAGGTATTCCCTTCCGAGTTGTACAAAAGTTTGCGCAAGCTTCGTGTTTGTTATGCGCTGGGTTACTATGGCATCTCCCCTTATCTGGCATCAGCGAACCATGTAGAGCAGGCGTTTAGGCGGTGGTCGTATGGTATTGGCACGCTATGATCGGACGGTAAACTCCTCAAATTATAATGGCTGCTTTCTTGGATCGGATGAAGGAAAGAAAAGGCATCTTAGTATCAAATTCATCAAAGCCTCGTATACTATCCTGATACAGTGAAACAGTCCCCCGCTCCCATCCATCAACAACAACTCTCAATCCCCAAACACCGCCACCTGCAACGCCATCCCCCGCATATAATCGCTCTCCATAAAAACATCCTTGTCCCCAACATAGCTCTTCTTCGAGATCCCTCCAAAATTTCCAATATCCGTAATTTTCGCACCTCGCAGAACAGCTCGCAAAGCCGATCATAAAGTCAAGCGTTTCTCTTGCGGAAGACACAACGACGTCGAGGCCCAAAACTCTGATGCTCCTGCTGCTCAAGTCCTCCACATATCCCCGTCGTAAGCGCGGCTTGTCACCAGTCTCACGTACAACACCAACTTACCCATGTCATAGCCATAGCCATAGCCGGACACATACACGTAGACATCGACCTTCCCTCTCCGATTCCTATTCCCCATCCCCATCCATCGAGAATTTTTGGAGATGTCCAGTCTCGTCACCCATCCAACGGCTGCAATATGGGCGGCCCGAAGTCAGCCGCGAGGCAGGGCTTCTCCTTGCGCCGCACGCTATTGCTTAACCGGTGTTGCATGAAGCAGACCAGAACAAAACCCGCCAGATCAAGATCGCCAGGGTAATTTTCCTATAGCGCACCACCACCGCCACCGCCTCTCCGATGCACACGCTTGCTAGCAGCCAACAAATTGCTGCCGTCTCGACTGAGCAGAGCAGTTCCAATCGCGGTTTGAAAGGCATCGAATCCGATCAGCCAAGGGTCGGCAGACGGCAGGCAGCTGATAATTGTATCCAGACCGATTGGGGAAAGTACGGCTAGTGAACTAATTAGCTAAGTCACGTTGGACCTGATCGGTAGAGATGCCGGCTTTTCTCGAAGGTAGGGTACGGGGCGATTGGAGGGATAAGGGTATCGCATGGCTGATTGCCACGGGGGATCATTGCTCGTTTGTTCGTTTTCGGGTCAGGCGAAGATGGATGATGATTATGGGGCAGGTTTGAGATGTCTCGGTCGACACGGCGGCTGTGAGAATATGGCAGGCCCGCTTCGAGGCGGGCTTTTGGTGATCGTCACTTGGAATCTAGGTTCGAGCCCTTTTCTTCGTCGGGTCATCTGCTTATATTTAGCCGCACTAATATCTGGGCGGTCGTGCACAGCGCTCACGCTGATCTTGTCAAATTACGCACGAGCCAGAACTTTTGGGTTCAAGAATGGATGTCTGCGGTGCGCTTTGAAGCAGGCACGACTTGCTTCTCAAATGAGAACCTGCTATGACATTTACTGGTGGCTGCTGAAAAACAGCATAGATATATGACTAGTGAAAGAATACTGATCTGCTAAGGAGACAATTCTCAACGAAGGAATGCATAGGTCTTCCCAATCGGCCCAAAGCGCGCCATCCAATTTCAGGCGAAATGTTCCTATACACAGGCCATCAGGTCCTTCAATGCCCTGTCTCCCGTAATTGAATCCGTCAAATAATGTAGCGTGTTATACAAGCGTATCCGAATCTGACTGTTGTAGAGTGAACAGACCTTGCCGACATGAGGCAACTAAATTTCGATTCCAGGCAATGTCACCCTGGTGTACCCATGTCGATGATTCCATCTCAATTGAGCAGCTAGTGAAAACTGAGGTTTCCAAGGAATACGACCAAAACGGCGCAGTACCTAGAAAATTGTTGTAAGCTAGTCTTGTGCTGATATTAGGACGCAAAGGCCATATAACAGCTGTGCTCATTGAAGCGCGGGGCGGACAAGCTAAGGGACTTGCTAAAGGCAATCTGTACGTACGCTGCTACTATGGCAAACACCTCATGGTTCTTCGCCCTTGTGAATGCTGCTATCATCGTGGGGAATACTAATGTAAATACCAGAACAATGACAAGTCTCAACATGTCCGAAGTCTTCAGCGTGAAGAGTAAGGACACGGGAATCATGACCAGTGCAGTAGTGACCACGATGACGACAACCCTGACAAGGATGCCAAGGTGTTCCTTGGAATAATAATGGATCAAGTCGTTCGTGGTCAAGGCTCGCTTTGAAGCCGATGTGAACAGTTGCTGCGGATATTTCATGTTAGCATAATTGAAGTACAATGGGATGTTTGGTGACAGACTTGTAGTCGCTTGCTGGGGAAGATCTTCAGACAATCCTCTATGAAACCATAGAAAAGGCTGTCTTCTTCACCGCTTGCTAGAGATATGAAATCTCCCTTCTGGTAGATGAAACTTGTCTCAGCCTCAACCAGGGGTTTTTCGTTCCAGATCCAGTCGAATAAACTCCTATGGTTGCGCGATGTGGGTGGATCTATAACTTTCAAGCTCTTCTCCCGAAGTAGCAGGTCATCTGAATCATGTCAATACTGGAAACTGCCAATCAAAACAAGGCTCCAGAGCTGCTTACCATATTCCTTCAGCTTGTCGTTGATTTCTCCAATGAGTCGCTCCCGTGCCGAAACTCCATGACGGCTGTCATACTTTCGAGAACGTATCCTGAAGTGATCTTCCTCATCGTCCAGATCGTCCAGTTCTTTGAGCTGCTGTTCGAGCATGGCCAGCTCGTCCTGCTTATGTAGAAGAACCCTATTCCGTAAATACCCAAAACGCCGGTACATGAGGAAATTCACGTCACTATTGATTAGAGCCGCAAGTTGTGGATAACCCATTTTGTGGTCTTCGACTATGACTCGTGAGTGAAGGAGTAAATCATGTACAGAGGGAACTTACGTTTCTCAAGGACGATCCGTGAGTATCTATCATCGTTCACCGTATGTCTCCTTGTGCGAAAAATGTTCTTGCTGACAAGGTTCAGGAGTCGTTGCTGGAGTTTCAAACTGTTGATGTCTTCATGCAAGAGTCAATTTCAATGTGACATGACAGTTGCTCTCAAGTACAAACCGGGCGTGACGTCGGAATCAGCCTGAAGTTCGACAGTGCTCGAGGATGTTGCATCTTTCTTTGCGGTCTCTGGCCCTGCCTTCGCAGAACTGGAAGCAATGTCGTCACTGCCGCTGTTGCGTATTCCTGATCCTGCTTGGACTTCCATAATATTGTTTGAGTCTCGAGGATATCCTCGAGCCGAATCTGCTACTCTGGCAACGGGAAAAGTAGCTTCGACCATCTCAATGTCAGCCATCACCCATTCGGAGCGCTACACAATGCTGCTGTAGAATGGGTCTTAATCTTCGAGTAGATACACCTACAACTTTAGGAAGCATTGGGACTCGCGGTGATAGCAGAGCGGCTGCGTCCTCGAGCCTCAACAAACCAAGGAACCCGATAGCTGTCAGGGTTGTTTGCAGTCAGCCTGGATGCGGCCAGCTGCATTATTATGAAGGCATATGTGTTGCAGAACCCCCTTGCCAATGAAGCCACATATCCCGAATGTCTGGGATTATAGCGGCGGACGCAAGCGAGGCTGTAAGACGTACGGGGTGCAGACACTGCAGAGGGCTACTCTGGGAGATGTACTAGCGTCAGCAACTGCACTACGTGGCTATTTGTATTCCATATATCGTGCTCGCGTTATCACGACAAATCCACGCGTTCATTGCTTATTCACGTAAGTCGAAGCAAGGCGGGCACATATGACGAACCGATACTGAACCAATGACTGAATCCCAATGTGTAGCACATAAGCAGCGAGACGGCATGTATGTGGTACAGTTCGGGTGCAGGGAGAAGGCTGTGCTATCTTGGGGAACCGTGGGGGTAAGCCCCTTACTTACGTTGCAACATGAATAAAATCAAGTATGTAGAGCAAAGCAGAAAAATAAGGCGTACAACAATGCAACTTAATTTGCGCCCTCGAGTCTTATGAGATGCTTCTCCAATATGACGGCATCCAAATCCACGGTGGGCGGCAGATTGCTGCTAGCAGAAAGGGCTGTGCTATTTTTTTTCGAGAATACTAAATTCCCGGGTAGTCTCGTTCACGACCTCTTGGGTCACGCACTGTGTAGCCACTATAGTCTCCGCTATGCTTATCCTCTCTTTCCCTAGTCCTTGGCACGTTTTTACCCTCAGGATCTTCGTCATTGTCATGGCTCCCGAAAAGTTGCTCTCGTTCCCCTAAGGTTTGATGCGAGTCTCCAGCATAATAACCTGCTGCCGTTAAACCGCGTAGCCTGCCATCATAACTTGGGCCATGGGAGCTAAGGTCTTGATCTTCCGGGTGATTGCTCTCGCCCACTGAATGGGCGCCTGTCGAATTAGATCCCACGGACGATCCGTAGAGAGATACAGGGCTTTGTGGTTGGATGTGTCGTGTCATCTTAGGGGGTGTTTCGGGGTTGAGCCTGTTCGACGACTTCTTTGGTGGGGTCTTTGGCCTTGGAGTTGATGGGGCAACGGGAAACTGATGATTCGAAGTTACACCTTATACAGACATAGACCATGTTGTTGGCAGATGGGTTGTTATACCGGCTTTGGTTTTGTAGATGGCTCGACACTAGTTCGGCGCACCGGACCCTATTAAGCTTGTGTTAGTTAGATGTATGAGTACAGTGAATCCCTTTGATCACAGAAGTGTAGAAGCCAACCGTGCTGCTTCGAACCCGATCTCGATCTCTGCCTCTATCTTGCGATGAGTATCCTGACATTATGACCACAGTGTTGAGCTGATGGAGACCTGTGTCGTTGAATTGATATCAAGCATGTCCCAAGAATTTATGTGACCTCAGACCAGATTGAAATTTGCCCGTCTTGGGTCGAACCTGACGACTGGGAGTATAAAAGCTCCAACGACGATGGCTGTGTAATGTAAATCGACGACATTTATTGTTATGAGGCTCTACAGTCAAGTAATAACCTTTAGAGGATTCTGGGCCGAGAGGCATGGCATACCTGCATGTTTGCAAAGTACAGCGCACAAGTACGCCTTCCTGAACGCCCCAGTAGGCGCTCACACAGGTTATGTTATAGCCGCTGCAAGTAGGGCAGCGACCAAAATGCCTGTCAGGATGCATTACCCGCAACCACGGTAGCGAATCAACGCATCAAGAGAGATGAAAGAGGGTGTGGCAAACTCTGTTGCATCACCGCCGTCTGTTGGCCTTCTTTCAATGAAGAACGTATCACAAATAGTTTTTTAGGCAGCAAGAAGTAACACGAGCCAACATCTGGCAAAGCACTATAGGATGAGAAGACGACCTGAGATGGACATTGCATGCGATACATACTGCATGGTTATCCAAAGATCAATGGAGCAACGCAGTTGCAGCAAGGCTGCTGAGCCAGACGAACGCATGTGGAGTTGCAAGAAGGGCGTTGAAAGTATCAAAGACGACTATGCAATTGTGCTTGGTCAGTCAGCCTCTCAGCAATGGGTAGGAATCTCGTTCTTGCATCAGGCCTTCAAGGAGCCCTGATATTACTCTACGCACAAGCATCCCGAATACGAGGAGCAAACAGAGCGCCATCCCTTCCAGCCGCTTATTGTAACGCGTCAACTTTATACGCCGATCGCGAATCATGTGGAAAGCCCTAACGCCAGGTATGATCATCTCCGGTCAACATAAAGCTCCCGAACAGCGACTACCGACGCTAGAAAGCAAGAAGCGGTGTGATCCGCCAAGCAAGAGCGTTCGCCTTTCCGATAAGATTTTGCCACGTAACAAGTGTTCATAGCAGCGGGGTGACCTTACTGGATGTACTGAGGCTACGGTCCAGCAACGAAGAGAAGAAAAGTAAGCAGAGAGTTGGGTATTTCAGCAACGTATGAGCACTCAACAGTGACAAATCCACCGCACAACCATACAAGATGTTGAATTTGTCGTAGTTAGCTTCAATCATCATCAAGCTCAATCACCACACTCTCCCTTCTGGGTGTTAGGAGGACTCCGCCACCTGGCGCTGCAGCTGCGAAGGCCTGAACCGAGTTACGACTGCTACGACCCTCTCCTAAGTCTTCGCGGGTCTCGACCTTAGGTCTCCAGTTTCCGTCTTCCTCAATAACGATGGTTCTTGTGTCTAGCAGCTTCTGTTTCGCAAGCTCGTCCCTGATATCTGCGAGGAAACAATCCACTACTAGGCTTTGCGGACGGGCGTCTGCCCCACAAATCGGACACTTCCACTCGTCAACCATGCAAGGCCATCCAAGACTTTTCGACTTTCGAGTCTGCAGAAACGTTTCGTGATCGAAGCACTCGCGGTGAAGGCATGCTCTGCCGCGCGCCGGTGTGTCAAAGATGCGCGCAGAGAATGGATCGATTAGATCAATGGTAATGGTATTATTGACGACGGTCAGATCATCATCGCCGACGTTAGATGCCAAGCTGGCTTTGATAGGACCAAAAACCTCGTGCGCAGGCACAGCGATCGCGCTGTCCATAACTTGTATGTGATCAGCGACGTTGATGATTTCTACTGCGATAGCGTATCGGACACCATCAATCCCCTTTGAAGGTCTCACGAGGCCGACTTTCACTTCGTTGATGCCCTCCTTGATGTGCGGTGTTAAGTCGATTGGTAAGTCTTTGCCGTGATGTTGTTTTCTCCGTAACACAAGATGGACCCCGTTAACATCGATGATTAGAGAACTCGGCCACACATTGTCCGCTACAACCCACTCGCTCTCGTTCTTCGGATCACCTGAGGAAGGTAATTTGACACATCGTATGCGGTACATCTTCGAGCCTGGATGGACATCTCTTGTGGGAGGTGCGCCGTAAGGTCTGGGAGTGTCAATGGCAATCTTCTCGAACTCGGGCCTTGTTACGAGAAATTGCCAGACGTGGTTCGGCAACGCGAGATCTAAAACCTTCGGAGTAAGGGCGAACTTGGCGATGTACTGGTAAAGTCTCGTCGTATTTTTGTTTCGGCCATGGCCATCAACAGTCTTCAAAGTAGGACTCCGGAGGTGTGCTTGGTGCAAAGCAGACATGGCAGGGTTAGGATGTGAACTGAAGGCTGAGATGTGGTTCGAGGAAGGGACCACAAGCTGTTGTCCAAACGTTGCCATCTGAGGGCTGTGTTGTGTTACGTAAGGACCTCGATAACCTCCTCCGGTCAAGTGTTCTTGTTGACTTACCCCGTATGATCCATACGCTCCAGGAGGAAGGGTCTCAAGGCCCGGTTGAAAGGGATTGTACCATGAACTGTGACCAGGCGAAACAGATGACGGGTTGTTGGATCCATTCGCTGAGACCGAAGCTGTTCTATTGAAATTTATTTGAGCAAGATGCTGTTGCTGAGCTCGCAAGCGTTCGACCTGTGTGTGCCGCATTTGTGGGGTTATTACACCGGGCACGTTCGCCGAAGACGGAACCACAGGAGTGATAACGCGATAAGGGGATCCTAAGGCATGTGGAGGCTGAAAGGTTTGCGTACTGAGATTGAGACGTGGTGGACCATGTTGTCGCTGCCGTAGATTTGATGCAAGTACAGCGGCTGCCGGTTGAGATCGCCTCACCTGCGGGTGATCTTGGGGGCTATCACCTGCTGCAACCGGCAAGACCGGGTCCTGTTCGTATGGTGACCGAAAACTTCCTTGCTGCATCGGTGCCCTCATTGCTGGTTCCGCATTCACCGAGGACTGGGTAGCGTGTGAGTTGAGCGAGCGGTTTTGGACTTCGCACAGATGTTGCAAGCGAAACCTTTGGTACTCCTTCGCCAATCTCTCGTTCGCATCTTGCATCTCTGCAGCAGTCGGAGGATGCGCGGTGTTGATCCGAGAGCGTCTCCGCCGATTGTCAACCTGATCTTGCTTGAACAGGTCTTCTCCTCTCTGAAACCACTGACTTTGTTCTTGACCCCAGATTCCTCGATGCACCGCTGTGAACACAACGCGTTGAAAGACACAAGACTCCAAGCCTAGCTCGCGTACAAGCTCGTCGGCAAGCGGTGGATACATACGCAGCTTGCAACGAGCTTGAAAGACATGCCAATACCTAGCAAGTTTCGAGAGAAAATTTTGCACGTCATGGTAAGCTTTTTGGTACAGGATAGAGTATTGTAGTAGACTATTGATCGGTGCAGGAAAGGATGAAAACCACCTTTTGACATGATCAGGCAGCATGCTGTTTTGAAGAAGGAGCTGTGCGAGCGTGCTAAATGCTTGCATAGTTCGCTCCTGACCAAAACCCGGCAACTGCATGACTGTCTGCGGTTCAACAGAGTAGAGACAATAAAGTTGATGAAGTACAAGGTAGAAACAGTCTTCCGTGGTACATGCATCTTTAAGGAGACGTATTCGCGGAAGTTCGATTGTCCCTTGTAAGCCTGGGGCGCCGCCCATACTGGTCACGTAATTGTCCAAGATGGGTAGATATTGCCTGAGTGACGGACCCTGTGCTGCTGCAGTCTTCCCTGTTGTTGATTGGGAGTTCGCAGGGAATGACATATTGGCTTGGCTTTGTTCTGAAAATCGAAGTGGTTGTTGAATCGGTGTGGAAATCCTTGGTCGCTTGTTCTGAGGTTGGGCAACTCCTAGCGATCTCTTCCTTGGAAAGTCTTGCTGAGCATCACTTAGTGGGTTGCTCTCAGGCACGACAGCACAATTCAGACGAGTTTCCAGCTGAGGACCGTCTACTGGTAAGCTCACAGGTCTAGCAGCAGAACTTAAACGCCTCTCAAGCTCGTCAATCCCCCCGACTCTTGCTGCTAAGTCAATGAGCCTCCTCGCTTCAGGACCTTCTTCTTCGTTTTCTAAGTCGACAATGTTGCTCACCTCTGGATGTACATCATCGCTTGGTGCAGGCGAAGGAAGCACAGAATCTGCAAAGACACTCGTAACACTCGCTCGTCGTCCCCATGAATCTTTTCGTTGATTGATTATGTTTGCTAGTACTGGAGAGGTGGAATTCGAGGGAGGTTGCTCTGAAGAGGTTTGTCTTGAGGGCATATTTAGGGAGGATTGATGACTTGGCGTAGCATTCAGCTGAGGCCCTTTCGTCCGACACGACAAGGAATCAGAGCCTCGTGATTTTGACGTCGCGTTTTGAGAGCTCCGTTGTTTGGAAGGGGATGCTATCGCGGAAGAGGGCCCAGTCTGCTGCTCTCTGGTCATCCAAGATTTCTGTTTACCACCGAGAAACTTGGTGGCGGTCGAGTTCAACAAAGCAAAGCCCTCGCGTTGACGTTCTGGGGGCGAGCGCATCACTGCCCTGTCGCGAGACGTATCTTTAGATGTGGCACCGCTGAAACCACTGTCTCCCAGAGCCTATCAGCTAACAAGTGGAGACATTGATTATGAGTACATACACCAGTGATATAGCTATCCTTCCATGAACCTTTTCTGCATGTTTGACGCGAGGGCCTAACGTTTTATTGACGTGAGGGGTCTTGTGAGGTCCTTTCTCGAACGCAGCGGAATGCCGTAGGGCATCATCTCTAGGCTATACCACGGCTCGGACTCTCACCACTGGTTTTGACGAGTGAAATGTGGATATGATGGAAGGTGAACCTGCCAAGAGACTGGTGGTGGCTTTTCGAAAGATTGTTGGACGGAGCTTGCCTTCGCTTGTGGAACCGTTGTCTCTTGAACGTTGATGATGACCCTTCGTACTGTACAACGGGCCAATATTTGCCGGAGCGCATTCATGATCTATTCTAGATTGTACCGTTGCCTCTGTACTGAATCGGGCACTTCAAGCTCGAGTAGCATGCAAGCATCAGCTCATAGCTTCAACAAAGGCGATTTGCAGGCATTCTAATTTCATTGTCTTGCGCCTCCTGCAATTGCTCCAGGTACAACATCCGAAGGGACGCAGAAGTCATGTTTCAGGCAAGGCTGATACATTTCATCTAGCATTGTCGCTTCAATAGGTCGCGATGCCACCGTCAAGTCTCCTGTAAGCGGCTGAATTGCGGTCTTCAACAAAAAGGGTCTCGACCCAGAATCGTGGAAGGTCGCACTCGATCCGGCTTTGACCAGCACAAAAGTTACAATGACATTTCGCTATCAGGCAGAGTCGCAGAGGAAGGCTTTACCTGGACAAATGCTACTCGTCGTGCGTAAGTCATTCTCAATAATTTCTAAACCGACTAGTGGGCATATTTGACCATGATGCCGCTTCGCTGTGGTGAAAGCCTTTCCTGCTATCTAGCCACGTCAGCGCTCGCACTGATGGGAGCATAAGCCTTCAGTGAAGACCTACAATCTCTACTACGGTGTCTAGGTTGTATGCGCTGACTTTCTGGGATTAGATGATTTTGAAGCTCGGAGTCCGGACGAGCTGAGTCTAGCTAAGGGGGACCGAATTGAATTGATTGAACGAGATGATGATTTCGGAGATGGATGGTTCCTTGGAAAACACATGCAGAACAAGATGACAGGGCTATTTCCTGAGGGTGGGAGTCGACAACCTTTCTGATGCTACTAAGATCAAGCCTGACGCATGTTCGATCAATAGTTTATACCACCCCGGCTCCTAAGGGGAATATTGTACCCTCTGGCGTAGGGTCTGTCTCTAGTCCAAGAGGTTTGGCAAATCTAGGGACAAATCCACGGCCCCAAACACCGATTCAGGGAAGCACCAAGCAGAGCATTGTATCACCTGTCTCCCCTAAGGACGGCACTCCGCAGGCCTCATGGAGCACCGGTGCAGTTGAGTACTTCGCCTCCAGTTCCGCAACTCCGCCACCACTTAATGCTACGCCACCGTTGCATTCAGTAGGTTCCATTGAAAGTTCAACTGCTCCGATTTCAGTCCCTTCAGTGCCGTCGACTGCTCCGAGGAGTCTCAGCAAGACGTTGAGTAGTCAACATGTACATGGAGAAGACAGTCCAGTCATGAACGAGACCCTGAGCGTTATCGATGAACACATAACGGACATGAATACGCCTCGTTCTAGCCTTATCGCTGGCGACAGGAGGGGGGCTAACGAATCTGGAAGCGACTACAGCAGTCATATAGACCATAGACTATCCTACATAACAGGCAATGAAACCGATGAGGAGGAGCACAGCGCCTATACTGAAGCAGAAGTCATCAACTGGACGCCAGCGCGGGTAGCTGAGTACTTGAGGGATATCGGAGTGGAAAGTCGCCATTGTGAGGTTTTCCAGGAACAAGAAATATCTGGAGAAGTTTTGTTGGGCATGGACCAAACCTCTATATTCATGAAAGAATTTGATCTTGGTCTGGTTGGACGAAGACTGCGGACGTGGCACAGGATTAAGGCGCTACAGCAAGAGGTCAAGGCTCAAAAGCAGTTGCGAAGACAAGTACCAGATTATTCTGCTGGTGACAGATCATCAGAAGATTATGAACGAAGTCATAGCATGAGTGGAACTATGTTGCCCCGAATACCGAGCTTGATGGAGAGACAAGGATCGAAGCAAAATATTCGCCAGTCGAGACAACTTACCCTTCAACCTCGAAGCCAGTCCCCGGAAAAGCCCAAGTCACCGTCACATCCGCCTCCGCCCCCACCTAGAACCGACACTCATTCACCCCTGACCCCGTTCACATTCACCTCTGGACTTGACAGTCCGTCACGACCGTCAGCTGCATCGATCCGAGAACTTAACCATTCCAGGCGGCACTCATCAATAGACTTTACCATTGGACCACTGGCAGACCACTCAACAGAAAGAAGCGCTACAGCGTCTCCTAGCATAGCCTCCGGGATGACACATAAGAAACAACCATCTTTCGACAGACACTGGACAATGAGCGGCGCTATGCCTACGGTGAACGGTCGGCCAACGTCATCTGTAGAGATAAGTGGGCACAACTTCTCATTAAGCTCTGATAGGAATACTTTTGAACCGAGTCTTCGAGACTCTAGCTTCACTTCCAGCACTCCACAAGACCTAGACCGAGGTTACTTCTCTGGGGGAGAAATTGATGGACGCAGGGCTAGAAATGTTCTCAAAAAGCGCGATAGCACGGGCGCTGGCCACTCAAGACAGTCAAGTTACATAGAAGAGCAAAGGAGGAAGAGTGCCACTGGCTCTAAGAGACATTCCCGGTTTGGCAGTGCCGACTCAATACGAGATACTGTTGCAGCCGTCACATCACCAGCAGCCAAGATGTACTACAGTAGCACTATCCGGAACCGCTTCCGGCACTCCAGCGCCAACGACGTCGAACCGCCGGTCATGGCACCAAAAGATCCTCCTTCTCCCACCGTGACCAAGTTGGAGTACGATCATAAGCCAGACATTAATCCTGTAACTCCATCCCCAAAGCCGGACAGCTTTCCTTCCAACGGTATAGAATCACCTCTACCCAGCCTACAGACCCGGAAGTCAGCAAAGAAGCCACGCATCATGGGTCTCCGAGCTATATCGGATGCCGTCACGGGCAGTGAGAAAGCTCTAGTGGTTTCTCCTGCGTCGTTACCCTCTCCTATCAAGGAGTCACCGCTACAATCACCAACGCGCACAGGCTCAAGTACACCATCTGGTGCCTCGAAAAGCTTTGAGCTTGAAAGCACGGATGCGTCGTCAAAGGGAGCAAACGGTAACGTCGGCAATGCGTTTTCCACCAGCGGCACCACTCGCCGAAAATCAAAGAAAGATACTAGCGCCTATACACGGGGTCTGGAGAAGAAGTCACCGCAAGAGCAAATGATAGGCTGTGATTACAGTGGCTGGATGAAGAAGAAGTCCTCGAACCTTATGACAACCTGGAAGCCGCGTCTGTTCGTCCTACGCGGCCGTCGCCTTTCGTACTACTATTCCGAGAACGACGAGCAAGAGAAAGGTCTCATCGACATATCATCCCATCGTGTCCTCCCTGCTGATACTGATCGCATCACTGGCCTTCACGCCACCATCACCGGCGCAACCGCCTCGCCAACTTCCCCGCAAAACGCCCAGACCACGACTGTCGCGTCCGCAGAAGCAGCCGCTCAACCGGACTCCACGCTTCCAAAACCCGGTAGTGAGAGTATGTTTATTTTCAAGTTGGTGCCGCCGCGCACCGGCCTCTCGCGCGCGGTCAACTTCACAAAGCCTACCGTGCACTACTTCGCGGTCGACAACATCCAGCAAGGTCGCTTGTGGATGGCCGCGCTGATGAAGGCGACTATTGACCGCGACGAGAGTAAGCCGATCACGACGACGTACCAACAGAAGACAATCAGCTTAGCAAAAGCGAAGGCAATGCGACAGCGACCGCCGGCACTCATGGGACAGGACGAGAAGATGCAAAGACTTGGGGAGAGCCCGAAGAGCGATGACACGGGATTGAACATTCTGGGGCTCAATTTTGACGACAAGGGGTCGTCGTTGCACAAGAAGACGAGTAGTCTTGATATGGGCCCAACGTCGGCTACAAAGTCCGTGGAATCCGAGAAGCAAGAGGAAGGCATGTAGAAAGATTGGGTATTGGTGTTTCTGGGCTGGGCAACGGTTTTGGGTCGGTTATAGTGTAATAATATGAAGCAACGGGAGCTTGGAGGTGGGGAGTTCGCCATATACCACGTGATTTTCTTGCACACGCAATTCCCTCATATCGTTCTGTTCCACTAGGCCAGATCCTCTTTTGGACAGCAGTAATCAAAACACTGAGAGCCTTAGACGTTCAGTGACATGTTGTGCGTGGCTATAAGGTACCATGTAGCAAAGAGTCACCCTAACGAAAACGCCGTGATCGCAATGAGATGCGAGTCATCCGGAAGAAAGCGGATAGCTCCGAACCCTAGCAATGAAGGTTTTCTTGATTTGCGGATCTGCTGAAGCGGACCCTGTTCTACGACGACCGCGTGTATTGTATCTCACGTGCTCGGTGGAAATGTAGTCGTACCAAGCCGATCCTCGGTCGTAGGGAGGATCTCGCGCCAACGATCGACTGTTCGTCATTCTTCGCTAGAAATCAATACCTTAATAAATAACGACTGCAAAAGACGGTACTTTAATATTGCGATGTCTGCTGTTCGACAATATTAATAATCCTCACGATTGGTGATCAGCAATCAGTACTCTCGATCTTAACGCAAGGTTGGGTACAAGTACGGCTTAACGCTGTCGAAGGCCCTTCATACATACGTGTATGTACTCGAATATGTAGGTACTCTCAGGGTCCATCAGTGCGGCGCATGCATGTGATCTGGCTTCTGTGGGCAGTGCGATGCGCTAATTAGAGTCAGCCCTTCGAAGATGGCGATGGTGATGGTCGTCTGAACTAAAGACATCCCACCCCCAAGGACTTGGTAAGGTGCTGGCGGCGAGGTCTCCACGAGTAAAGTTATGCCATCACAGAAGCTGGTCTGAGCTATTCCTGACCATCTAAACGTTATTTGAGCGCAAGCCGCGCAGAGATCAATTGGGCAGCCTAACATCGTCAGAGTTCCTTCCGAGAAACGGCCATATAGAGTCTTCTCTGCGCCGAAGGACCTCGGCCAGTCACACGTCGAGGACGGGTTTTTTGCTTCTCCAACACAATGCTCCGGTGGCATTTGGTATTGGCATCTTTGATCCGTTGCTGCACTTGAGCGGCATCTGCTTCTTAACGAAGACCAGATGGATCGGGTTCTCTACTAGTAGGTACTTGTACATGCCCTTTACCTTTATTCGTGTTGGAAGAAGCAGGTAAGGTATGTAGTGTACATGTAGTAGTGGGACCAGAAGTACCCCGGCCCTGTACGAGTCCCTGCCCAGGTATCATGTACCGACCGGCAAGAGTGACTTGGCTTCCCCATTCGTAGGCTTAATTGATTTTATTACCGCACTTCTCGCCTGGAACTACTGCTATTATTACATACAAATTCCATCAAGGTATTATAATTGTCCCACCCCTCCTCCTCCTCTTCATCTTTCCCACCACCACCTCCTTCTCCGTCGCCGAGCCATCAAAAGCATTTCGTCTCTTTGCGGATTATCTCGTCCCTTCGTGTCCTTTTGTGCCGCGGGTGTTCTTGATCTTGATTTCCTGCCGTCGGATTGCAGTCTCTGCTTTTCTGTATCGCGCACTGCCTTGCGACCTGGTGAGTTCCGAACTCTTTTTTTTCTTCTGTGGGCTTCTCGAACGAGGCCGATCATCCGGCACGTCACCAACATCCCTCCTTGCCTTTCGCCAGCCTGTGCGACAAAGCTCAGGAATGCATTGATCCCCCTAGCACATCCATCATTAAGCTGTTGCTCGACAGTTCACAAAGCAGTATAAGTAAGCGATTCGTCCACTCGGCACTGCTTTTTCGGGTTTCCGCGCGTTTGTTCGCGGTTCGCTGGGAGCTCGGTGCAAAATCTGTCAATCAAACAACCCTGTGCTCTGAGCTGTCCGCCCTTGTCATCTCAGGCTTTCGTCAGCAATCGCTTGACCTGAGGAGTCTTACTTACCTGCGATCATTTAGACTCGCGATTGTATCGTCCCTGCCTATCCAGAGGTCCTTATCAAGTCCGCCCTTCGATTGAAGATTGTCATTCTTTAACGACTCACGCAAGCGTTTGAAGTTCTCCAGCCGCAGTGTTATTGCAAAATCTGCTTTGGGTTCATTCTGCCACTGCCAGTCCTCACGGTTGTAACGACTGAAGGTCTTCGACGTCTAGTACGTGCATAACAGCCTGGATCGAGTATTCATACCGCAGTCCTCCTCAACGGCCATACACATCACGTTCTACGGGTGTTCGAGTGTCTCCGCGGATCTTATCTTAGCGGGAATCATAGTGAATAACTGTGGGTACAGTTGTCCCCCTTTGGCCTTCTCAAACACTTTCCACACACAACGCGTGTGAGTCTACAAGCTGATCACTATTCACCACCGATGTAGGCGTTTGATTTCCTAATCTTGGACTTTGCCATCACTTCATCCCTCATATCGTCAGAACCTCAAACTTTGATTTCGAAGACATCCACAATCAGCTACGAACAACGAATCGATCACCGATACCTACGATACATCAGTCAGGATGAGTTTCCAGAACTACGACTCCTTCAACAACCAGCAAGGCCAACAGGAGGCTGGCGGACCAGGCCCTGGCGCTCCTCAACAGCAGGATACACCTATGGTTGGTCAACATCCAGACAATTCGCAGGCTCAATTCCAAGCGGGCAACCCCGGCGATCCTGGTGCCGCCGGTGGTCCACAGCAAGGTGGCGAGGCAAAGACAACGCTATGGTACGCAAACCTCCGTCACACGACGATCTCATTTGCACTTTGTGTTTAATCTTCAACACCCCCCAATTCTTCCCTCAACTGGCATAACAATTACATGACTTTATACATCCATAATCTATACTAGCCCGAGGCCGGCTTTCGCAGATTATATACTAACACTATACTTAGGATGGGTGAACTCGAACCATGGATCGACGAAAACTTCGTTCGGAGTGTCTGGTTTGGCATGGGCGAGCAGGTTAATGTGAAGATGATCCGTGATAAGTTCTCAGGGTAGGCTTGTCTACATAGCCAAAGGGAGACCTTTCGCCAATGCGTACTGATTTGCAGCAGCAATGCCGGATACTGCTTTGTCGACTTCACTAGCCCAGCTGCAGCGGCAAAGGCTCTGACCCTCAATGGGACGCTCATCCCCAACTCCAACCGCCCTTTCAAGTTGAACTGGGCCTCCGGCGGTGGCTTGGCTGATAGGAGGTACTTATTCTCTCTGCGAGTCGAAAATCCTTTATCATATTACTGACACTTTGCAGTCGGGATGACCGTGGTCCGGAGTACTCCATCTTTGTTGGCGATCTTGGTCCTGAGGTCAATGAATACGTCCTGGTCTCTCTATTCCAGAACCGTTTCCCTACCTGTAAATCCGCCAAGATCATGACCGACCCAATAAGCGGGATGTCTCGTGGGTACGGCTTCGTCCGTTTCTCCGATGAGGGCGATCAACAACGTGCTCTCTCTGAGATGCAGGGAGTTTACTGTGGTAATCGACCAATGCGTATATCTACTGCCACTCCGAAGAACAAGGCCGGTGGTGGTGGACCCGGTGGTATGGGTATGCCTGGTGGTGGTGGTGGTGGTGGTGGACCAGTTGGCATGTACTCCATGGGTGCCCCTCCGATCGGCTATTATGGCGCTCCTCAACCGATGAATCAGTTCACGGACCCAAACAACACTACTGTCTTTGTCGGTGGTCTCTCCGGTTATGTTACCGAAGACGAGCTTCGTTCGTTCTTCCAGGGTTTCGGCGAGATTACATATGTGAAGATACCTCCTGGCAAGGGCTGTGGATTCGTACAGTTCGTCCAGCGCCACGCGGCCGAAATGGCCATCAATCAGATGCAGGGGTACCCGATTGGCAATTCCCGTGTCCGACTAAGTTGGGGTCGAAGCCAGAATAACTCCGGTCCAGCTGGCACACCGTACCGCCCGGCACCCCCGCCTCCGGTTTACCCATCCATGGGAATGCCGCCTCAGCATCCTTATGGCAATTTCGCTCCAATGAAGGTAAGCAATATCGAGAACCTTCCAAATGTGTACATGCTGACAGACTCACAGTAAGAGTATTTTGTCTTCATAACTTTGTAGCGGTAGTATCGCGTCAAGTAGTGATGGTTCATCTTTCCAGTCAGCCTTCGCTTCTGAGACTGCCTAGCTCTTGATGAGCTTTCTCCGCTTAGCGTTTCTCTCAATCTCCCCTGGGTGGCAATCTGCAAAAGTCCATTTTCCATGTTTCCCTAGAGGCTTAGATTGGCTGTACAACAGTCGCTTTTCGCGACGACATCACGAAAAGCACGCTCTCAACTTCACTGTAGCTACATTGGACCTTGTTGCATTTCAGGGATGGTCTGCACTCGCAGCACTTGCAGCTTTGCAGCCTTTTCTTCGATTTGCAAATGGATGACTTCATCATCAACAATAGACATGCAATACTTCTGTGTTTCCAACCTCCGAGATCTTGTCGATTCTTCACCAATATGCTCTGTGGAAAGCTCTCCTTCGCATCCCAATTTTCGTAGCTTTCCCTTGCAGCCCACTTGGGCGATCCTTTTCGCTTCTCTCTAGCATCAGAAGCTGATTACGGAATCTCTCATAGTCCTCATGCCGCTCACATGCATCCAGCACCTATGCCTGGTCAAGGCCCTCCTCAAGGCCCGCCTGGCGCCTTACCTCCCGATACGCCTGGTCCGACCGAATCGATACCTGTGTACCGCATGAACGACATGTACATGCAGCAGAAGCAGGGCGTAAACGATCGGCTAGAGGCGGATGGTAGAGGTTACGACAGCGTCTTCGCGCAGTAATCGTCATCGTCGAAGCTTGTTCATGGCCACTCTTTGCTCTCTCTTGGCTGCAATCTGAAGCTTTCCTGCGTGCTCTACCTGCTCCTCACCAGCTGTTCCCATGACTTTTCTCGGTCCCTTTCACGTCAGATTGCATCACTACCATTCCTCTCACATACTCATCTCCTTGAGGTAGCTCTATTCTAAGCTCTTTCTTTTCCATCACACGAAGCAACGATTGCATCCTAGAGCAGGTGGCTTGCTATCTCCTACAAGTTGAGGCCCGACCGGTGATTGCAAAGAGGCATGGTCTAGAACGGCCAAAAGCTATTGTTTCCGAAGTGTACTACCTACTTCTTCTCTTGGGACTGCATTGCTTCGAACTCTCGTGTATTCGTACAGCATAGCAATGGTAGAGGGCTTGGCGTTGAAATTTTCACAAGCTACCTCGGCGTGAGTGTGACGATGCCGCCGTGATGCAACAACACATTCTGTTTTCGGACGCTCGGAAAGCTACGAAGGCAAGGCAGGAAGATGAGAGAAGATCGGTGATGGAGGGGTGAGACGTGTGTTGCTGGGATTCGCTAAGATGGCTTGTCTGGGTGCTGGCATAGTTAGGGCGGAGATTACATCGGTGGGAGAAGAATTGATCAAGTTTTTATCGAGATGTCGATCTACAGCACTGGTCATTGTACATGTATAGATATCTCATCGAACGCTTCCAATACGTAAGGTTTCAGCTGAGTGGGCCTTGGACGCGCTCCCCCTGCGCTTTCATGGAGGCTTCGGCGAGAAGATCGAAGGATGGGCCTGAGTTCATCTGGAACGTGCCTTTGTGGGAGAGAACTCACGGTGGTCGGCATGGCAATCTATCTGCCGAGGGTATCTCCTTGAGAAGGATCCGGAAAGACTGACCAGCCTTGCGATTTGCCGTTCGTCAGTGCTCAAGGTCAAGATGGTATACATGTAGAAGCTTCAGTTGACATGACAGATAGCTCCGTTGCGATCAAGGTGAAAAGCCTAATCCTCTATTGACCCGCTGGGATACAAGATCGAAGCAGAAAGAAACTCGACGATGATGACAGTAAGAAACATCCTTTCCGCTAGTTTTGTCATCATGCGTTCGAGAATTTTGAGTCTCCCGTATACGACACTGCCATAGCCAGTCTCAATGCACGACCTTCCATTGCAACTCCATATATCCCCCATCCATCAACGGGAATCAAGTGTGACTACCACAGTCTGGGGAAATGCAGGTAGGGTCGACACTATAGATTGAACCGTCATCGAACTTGTACCCGCCACCCCTGGTGTCTTGGTGCTCTCCTTGACACGCATCGTGTGGGCCCGTGCCCAAGATCCACGTGAAGGCGGTCAAACAGTCTTGCGTGGTGGCATGAGTCGCCTTGGAGGGGAAATTAGCGGTGAAGGTCAAGCTCTGAGCCATCCCTGCTTCATTCGTCAGACTTGTCACCCGTCCGGTCTTTGTGTCTGTGTAGGAAACCGGTGAGACAACTTGGGGCTTTCCGTCAAGCTGGGAGAAGTCGAAGGCGTTCGGATAAGTGGTGGTTTTTCCGGCACACACACCGATCGCTGTGACGCTGATTTGCTGGTTGCTGGACCACGAGCCTGTCCCTTGACAGTAAGGGTTCTTGTGGCTGTTTCTTATCGACTTTTGGATCGCGTCAACGACCACGTAAGTAGCCGAACCGATGCCAGTAGCGATACCGCCAATAATGATGGCCGGGCCTACGAATTCTCCGACCTGGCGCTCATTCAACTCAGCTCTGTCCAGCTGAGTTGAGACTTCTGCCGCCCCGTCAATGGGTTTGGCGTAAGTGAAGCTGGAGAACTGAATAGCAACAAGACCACCTAGTCCTATCAAGCGGGAAGCTTTGGAACCATTGTCAGCAAGCCAACTCCTAGAGACCGGGGATCTTTCAGGGGCAAAGAGACAGGCTCAAGGAGTCTTACTTTTCATCGTGATGTCTGACTTGCAATCCCCAAATCAATGCAAGTGTGAAGAGGGACCGTTGTGATGGGGAGCGCTCTTGACTTTACTCCAAGGTTGACGAACATAAACTGCAAGTATTGTTGGGCGTGTATATGTCGACGATTGGATCTGGGTGTGTTTGCGGTATGCAGCCAGACTTGCTCTCAGCTTCAACTTTTAAATTGGACTTCATCCTGTCTTGAGGTCGCCATCGAGCCGAACGCAACAACCGCGAAACAGACTTGTTTCATCTGAGCAGATGGTCCATCCAGCACACTCGGGCGCATCAGGTCCTAGACCCTACTCCCCGACACAGCCATGGAATCAATGCACCTCAAACCACCTGAGCCTCAGACATCGTTGTGGCGAAGTGAGCTGCCACGCGGGATGGATTACCAGTTGTGCTTGGATGTTGCGTCTCCAAGACGACATGCGACTGCGGTAGAGTACTACTGAGGTCGAGCAGTTGTCACAACGTGTCAATTACCTTTGGAGGTTTGGTTTTAGTCGGCCCAATCAATAAATGTAAAGTAGTCGGTCTATGGATCCATAGTGTTTGTTGGTCATCATAGTACCGGTGCAGCGCACTTTACATACCGGTCCTCTGCACTAGATCCATTCTTGTATTGGCTGTAACCCCTGCCCCGACACCTAAATCGCATCCTTCGCCCTTTGATGCCTTGAAATGCCGTCACTGACGCTGCCTCACTCACCAGATTCTGCAGAACACTTCTCTGAACTCGAAGTCTTGGGTCTAGTACACCCTAGTATGAATCATGGACAAATACAAATATCATTTCCCATGTGGTGCCGAAAGCATCAGAATTTTCCTTCTAAAGCCTGAGACTGATGACAATGAGCTTGTATGTAGGCGGGCTCAAGTGAGAATGAGACTTCATACTTGGGGAACCCTACCATGCCACATACAGTCACTTGCAAAGGGCTTCAGCTATCTGTGACTACAAGTCTACACTCAGCCCTTTGACGGCTCAGGCTCAGGCTCGAGGATCAAACACAAGCACCATGAGCAGATGTCATCTGCATAGACCAGGGTAGTATAGAAGAATGAAATCAACAGGTTCAGATCATGAGAGATGTTTATTGGCAGGCTAAAGAAGTCTTGATCTGGCTTGGCGAAGAAGAGCCTACTGATGGGGACACATTCAACCTGGTCCATGATGTTTATTATTGTTTTGCAGAACACGAGAGGGCAAGACCAGTCTCAGAACGCGGATATTCTACTCATTTGCCCTAAGCGATGTTTCGCTAAGTGCGCCTTCGTAGCACGGTAACGATGGCGCCTGCTCGGGGAACCTGAAATACAACAATCGTCCAAGAAAGGAACGAAGGCCAAGGACCCTGGGTCTGTATCCATTATGAGGATCATCTACCCCTTCATACGCTCCTTCCGGAAACGTGGAAGTGAGGTGAGCACCTCCGAACATGGAAGGCACTAGCTTCTCTTGTCCTTCCATAGAATTATACTCTCTTCCGATATCAACACTGGCTTTGCCCTTCTCTAAATACTTGCAAGATCCAGATTTGCTCGACGACAGAGGTCTTTTGCCATTGCACACTCATTGGCTTCGAGGGCTTCAATTGCTTTGCTGTCTTAACATAGTTACATCAGCGTTCTTTTGCATAGGTGCAAGACTCGTTCACCTCAACCATGAGGTACCAGAACTGGGATGTCCTCCTGTTCCCTGAAGGCTCCAAAGTTCCCATTCAGGAGTTCAAGACTGGATGCTTCGTCACACAAGATCCAGGTAAGTATTCTGGAGGTCTTTTTCGCTACCGGAGCACTTGCTAATGTCAACCTTCTATTTAAGAGTCCGCTCAGCTTCAAGCTGCTTTTACCAACAGCCTTTCCTACCCAAACCATACTATACCCATTCAGCTGCCTACGGTGACCTCGTTCGTCCCAAACCTGCCACAAGGCTTTCCTTTTAGAGTTTCCGTCCACAGCTGGGAGGGCCCTCGTGCTTCTCGAGCGATAGAAAGCTCGATGCACCATAACGAAATTGTCATCTTCGAAGCTCGGGTCTTCATTGATGGTTGCTGCGTTGCGTATGTCCTACAAAAACCCTATCAAAGTTGTGGTTAGTCCACCTACGGCACAGTACTGATGAGGATGTTGCAGTGGTACCTTGTTCAAGCAAAAAGGCCCCTGGCCTCAGGTTATAGGTACTAGTCGCACTGTTTTACCTACCTGCAAGTATCGCTAATGCTCCCTTTCAGATACTTCATCTCGTACGTGAAGACGCCAAGTATGTTCTCCGCGAGCGTCTACTAACGCAACATTGCCACAAGAGTTCGACAAGAACGGAAATCATGATAGTTTGCGATTCCCTCCATTCCACGAGGAGCTGCTCACCCAGAATTGGTGGAGTGCCGGAGAGAATGTAGGACGCGTTAAAGTCATCATTGCGGAGGGTTTCGCCAAAGAGAATCGCAAATCCCCTTTCGAAAGGGTGAAGAATATCGTCTCCTTCTCTTTCCAGCACGCACATCTTGGTACGTCTGCGATTCGCAATGAATATGGACAATGCTCGATGCTGATTGGCAGATGTCTTGGAGTCATCTGGAATCGCCTGGCCAAATCCGGGCATGTGGTATCAACCATCCCAGCCGTTTTACACCGCTTCATCACTCTCTCCACGCAAGAGTCGCAAGGAAGGTCCCGATGCTCATGGACATTCCCCACGCCGTCGTGATAGCTCCGCAAGGAGTATAGTGGATGTTAGTACCGCTCCTGCTCCGATACCTTCGCATATCTACAAGTCAATGCCACCTCCAGCCGTGCCAGGCCGCGGTCCCCATCTGAAAGAGCATCAATGGACAGGTCTTCCGAGTATGGCAGACCCATTCCTGGATAACTTTCAAGGACCCGGATACCAAAGCTTTGCTGGTCGCTCGGGCTCTGAAGATTTGTCAATGCCAGACTATTCACACTCAATCACGCCAGCTAGCAGCCGCAACATTTCCGGGAACAATACCATGCATCGCAAACCTCCTAGTATAACTGAACCCATCGGCGATGATCAGTACGACATGCTCATCAATGCTATCAGTCCTCGCAAAGATGGCACGAGTGGTACATTCGCACCAGCCAATACACGCAGGAGCAGCACCGTTTCTACGCCTAACATCGTTACCAGGCCCTCTGCTGCAGCTGAAGCGAGAGCTGCATCATATGCCCAGGGACATAGCCGCACTGTGTCCATCCGCGAACAGGGCCCATCGGCCAATCGCGAGACGTCTGATATTAGCATGAAGTCACGATATTCAGAAGGAGCGGTGGAGTCGGAAGACATTACCGACGTCAAGATCCACAGGAAGCCGGCCGGCAGCGTCAAAGGCAAGAAGGAAGGCAGGGGCGGTGACCTTGAAGCCAAGCAGCGGGAGATCTCGACTGATTCAATTGGACGCAGCAAGAAGGAGAACGCGAAAAGTATTGGCGGAAGCCCCACCACCTTGAGCGATGCTAAAAGGAAGAGACCATCGACCCTCTCCGAAACTAAGATTACGGTGAAGGGCGGAGATGTGCCGAGCTCTCCGACACGAAAGATCTCAAGGAAGGAAAGCCATGGGCCCCACCCGGTGATTACCATTGATGATCTGACGGACGAAGATGTCGTTATCAGGACTCCTTTAGGGATGCTGGAAAATGTTCGATGAGGAGCATAAGGGGTCTTCAGCATAACGGAAGGATGCTTGCTTCACTGTGTTTAGCGCTGCCTGCTTTCGCAGTCTCCGAAGGTTTGATTCTTCGCAAGAAGTCGTCTACTTATTGGAGTACGGCGAAAATGCTTGCGGTTAAGCGTTCAAGGCGTTCTTTGTGTAATACCAGCATTCTCTTCTGTGAAAACCGCTCGACTTTAGATTTTCTCTGCTGTTTGGACTCATTGGAATTGTGGTTAGGGCTCAGCATAGATTAAGACCTTTAAGTATTCATAGTCAAAGTAGTGATCATGAAGCTATTATAGTTCCCTATCGAATCTCCAATTGGAGGTGTTGTGTACTATACATCGGGACCCCCAATTCTGGACGACATCTTCCTGCCAGAGTACGGAGGCTCAAAGTGAAACACATGTCATCAACCCTTGCCTTTCGTCTACAATGCAAGCATGTGAAACCCCCACAAATAACATCTTCAACCTTCTCTCACCGCTCTACTTTGCCACATTCACTGACAGCCTGCTCCGCTAATATATCAAGCAACATCAGATAATTCAGCAGCTCTTCTCTCACGGCACGTTGCCATCTGTTCAGGTCGAAGCAACAAACCGACAACATGGCAGATCTCCTCCAACACCTCGTCCACCCAAGCTCCCAAGAGAGCTTCCACTCCACCCGAAAAACCGTCGACGACCCCCCCGCCTCTCCATTTCCTTCTCCACACCACCCTTCCCCCCCTGCAGCTCCCAGCTCCAGCTCCAGCGCACCCGCACCCACCCAGGACAACACCACGATCGCGGCCCTCCAGGCAGCCGGGTTGAGCGTGCACGACGTCGCCAGCTACCTCCACGATCCGGAGAATGAGAGATTACTCGCCGCCGCCTCGAGGGCGCACAAGGGCGTCAACAATAACAATAACCCCCCCAGCACAAACACCAGCACTGGCGCAGGGGGTATGGGTATAAGTATAAGTCCAGAGCCGGTACAAATAGGCAATCCGAAAACCTCGCACTACGTCACGCAACTCACGCAGCTCTGTCAAGAGCGCGCGTTGCGGCCGGCGTTCGACTTCGATGAGCCTGAGGCGCAGAGGTTCGGTGCGGTTGTGCGGTTCGGGGAGGTCGTGGTGATGACGGAGCGGGGGGAGACGTTTGCATCGAAGCGCGAGGCGAAGGAAGCGGTGGCGGCCAAGGGCGTGCAAGTGCTCAAGGACGTGCCTGTGCCCGGCCCCGGTGGGACAAAGGGGGCCGGGCCGGAGGAGAATTGGGTTGGGAAGCTCGCTGGTATGACCACCGTTATGGGCCCCTTGACGATGACGAAAGGCTAGCTGTTCGAATACACCTTACTGACATCTACCTCTCATCGCATATATCCAGAATTCTACGCCGCAGAACCCACCCCCACAGGCCCGATCTACACCGACTTCGCCATCGGCACACACCCCCTCTACGCGTGCGAATGCACCATCGACAAACAAGCGCCCGCCGACGGCCCCTTCGGAGGCCGCACCCTGCCGTTCCCGAACAAGAAAGCGGCCAAGGCGAACGCGGCGCGGGAGGCGGTGTTGTGGTTGAAGGGGAACGGCTACATGAGTGCCGAGGGGAATAAGAAGAGGAAGGGGAAGGTGGGGGGGATGGCGATCGTGGCGGAGGCGATGGGTGGGAGTGGGAAGGAGGTTAGTTGGGCGGCGAGGGTTAACGGTCTGTCTTTTCTTTTTCTTTTTCTTTCTCAACTTGACTTTCTATTCCAATTACGCTCTGATCCTCTTTTGTCATGTTCTCTTCACTGTGTACGTGCAAGTACAAGTACGAATACCCATTACCCCCCACTAACGCAATTGATGATAGAGCTCTGCCACCCTCTCTCCCTCTCCGCCCCCGAGTACCGCCTCACGCCCTCGGCCCTCGCGCCGAGCATGTACGGCGGCGGCGCGTGGTTCACGCGCGATCCGCTGATCAAAAGTCCCGTCGGTGAGGTCAGGAATGTGTTTGGGAAGAAGAACGCCAAGGAGGCTTGTGCCGAGAAGGTTGTGGAGTTTTTGAGGGAGGTGGGGAGGAAGAGGGCGGGTGGGGAGTTGGGGGTTTGAGATGAAGGTGTAGGGGTAGGGGGGTTTTCATTTATTTACGAGAGGGTGATGAGATCTGGGCATCGCCGGTGGTGCTATGGAGGAGGAGGAAGCTATCTATTTAGCTAGGCCCGGACGGAGCTTTTCACGCGATTTGTGGCACATAAGAGTACGATATCCACGACTCCGGTTTACGAATAAAACGACGATTTTCATTCAAGAAAACTATGAAAGCCTGGCTCACTCAGATAAGCAAGACCTCGTAGATACATGGACCGACGACCGTAAAAACAAAAGCAAAAACAAGAGAAGCGTGCTAAGAGCCCATCTGTTCCCATACTCCATTCCATAGCTCCTTTTTTCCACCCGCAACTGTGCGACCACCCGCCGCCGCCGACCGACCGGGAATATTTGTAGGTATTAGAGAGATTTTGTGATGGACAACAAGAACAGCACCAACAGCGCCGTATGAGTGGGGTGCGTACGTGCCTGGCTGTAAGGACAGGAAATACGTAGGTTTGAGAGAACGAGGTTTTATCCACACTCTATATGAAAACACGCCAAAGGAAACGAGATCGCAAGCGATGAGGTAGGTGTTGGTGGAGGAGCAAATGGAGAGCGATGATGGGAAGGAGACATGAATGGAGTATACTCAACGCCGGACTAGGCCACACCGTGCTACCGAGAGCCTGCGTACGCCTTTGATCGAGTGCTCCCAGCGTACCGACGCGAGTGGATGGATGACCGGCGAAAAGAGACCGAATGCACGCTTGCAAGCGAAGACGAGGACGAGGGAAACGATGAGCGTAGTATTCGAGTAATTGAAAGTGATCTAAATCTCTCCCGTACCGGCCTCGACACCGTCGGCGTTTCCGAAATTAAGGGAAGCGTCGAATGTAAAGGCCGCTTGGGCATCGTCCTCGTTTAGGAAAGATCTGAAATCGAAGCTGTCCAAGACATCTTCGTTGTCCAGGGATCCGTAGTTCATATTGAACTGATCGACCTGATTTGTGGAGTTGTTAGTGAAGTTATCCTTTTGGTAAGCAAGAAAGGTTTGCTGGATGGTCGAAGAAAGATGGAGGCGATGATGGAAGATGGGTGAGATTCTCCGTCCGGAAAAAACCACTGAGAGGAGTGAGGGAATCTTCGAATGAAGGACTCTCCACACTAGAGTGGATGTCTAGCTCTGGGATGGTAATGCTTCCTTGCGAAGTAACCTCACTGTATGAAGCAGGCCCACTGTACGGAGCAAAGCCTCCGTAAGTGGGAACCACCTCGTGAGAACCGACCCCTCCTGACATGAGATAATCTCCAAAAGCAGCGTCTTCTAGCCAAGGCGAGAATGCATCCTGAAAGACGTTTGAGCTCTGAAAAGCATTGACCCCGAGGAGGACATTGTCATCTGGACTAGTTGACGTCTGGTTGCAGTTGGTGATGTCGTTGAAAGAAAAGGCATTCTCATCAAAAGGAATTGTATCGTCAAACAGAAATTGAGTGAAAGTGCTGAGTCCTACATCTGATTCATCAATCGACCCAAACGGTGCCACCAGGTTCGAGTCTGGTTGTGGCGGCGCAAGCGGCGCCGACGATGCCGGGATGGACGTTGACCCTTGGGCTTGATTCACGCCGTTTGCATTCTTCTGACCGTTGAATGAGTTTGGATGCACTGGCGTGATCGGGGTCGATGGTGTTGGTGTTGGAGGCGGTTCTGCCTCGGAGGGTGTCGCCGCGGCGTTAGACGTTGCTGTCGACCCTTTCTTCGCAGGTCGCTAGAAGAGAGTTCAATGTCAGTGATCGTCTCGAAATTTATTCAATCTCGATGATTACCTTGCGAGGTTCCTTAGCATCCTTCTTGCCCTTAGGGTTTGCCTTGTTGGTCTGTTGCGGAGTCGGTGGTGCAGCAGCTTGTTGCGGCGACGATGGTTGCGTCCGACCATTGCTAACGCCTCCCGCAGCAGGTGGCTGTGGAGGTGGCATCGCGGCCCGCTGTTGCGGCGTGCCCAACTGTTGCGGTTGCTGTCCTTGAGGCCCTTGCTGCATCATGGGAGCTTGACCTTGGGGACCTTGTTGCCAGTTTCGACCACTGGCTTGCATTCGGGCTATGGCCTCCATCTGTTGTTGTGGATTCACAGGCTGACCGTTGAAGCTTGGATGTGAGCTAGGGGGTCTCATCATGACGCCATTCGGTCCAACGGCACCCATGCCGTCGCCCATGTTCTTCATCTGAGGAAAGAATTGCGGTGGCATATCTGGCGGCATTTGCCCGGCGAACATCGCTGCAGGAGAACCCCGCCCCTGCGGCATGCTACCATCGGGTAGTGGAGAGCCCGGCAATCCGGACTGGTTCATCTTTGGTGTGCCTCGCTTCATCTGATCATTCGGGTTCGGAGATGGACCAGACCGGCTCCCTTGAGGTGACATACCTGGTGGGAAGACTGGTTGGCCGGGTACTCCAGGTTGGCCGTCCGTCCTCGTCAGACTGTCTTGCTCCTGGCGCGCCATCATCAGGCGTTTCTTGTTCTGTTGTTCGAGCAGCATGAGCTGCATCTGGTAGTCTTGAAGAGCATGATTACCACCTTGGCCATTAGCACCTTGCATACCTCGCATTTGAGCTTGATTGCCAGTGTAATAGTCGTTCATGGCGCTGAGTTGCTGAGGATCGGCGCCTTGCTGCATCATCGGGGAACCCTGGCCCGGCATTCCGGCAGGGTTCTGCATACCCTTTGGCACCTGGTTATTTAAGGCTGAGCGTTGATGCTGGGCCAGGTTTTGAGCATATACCTGAATAGATTTAACCTGCACCGCAGGATTCTGCTGCTGGAATGAGTTGAGTTGCGTCTCTGAAAGAACGTTTGGGTTGATGCCATTCTGCATCAGCAGCGCGTTCGCTTGCATGGCTGAAGGGTTATGCCCGACTTGCTGGGCTTGCATGCCCTGAGGCTGACCCCTACCATTCGGTCCCATACCGTTTGGTCCCATACCGTTCGGACCCATCTGTTGACCGTTGTATTGTCCACCTTCGAGACGAGGTCGCTTCGAAGGTGACGGTGCGTTCTCCGCCGACGAGGGGGATTGAGGCCGCTGACCGTTGATATCAATGTCTGATCCGTTTCTTTGCATTTGTTGTTGCATCATCTGCTGTTGCTGGTTCTTGGCCATTTGCGCCATCTGCTGCGGAGTCCTGTCACCACACATGGTCAGTCTCCCTCTAGCGTACACCACATGAGTGATCGTAGATAGATTGATACGTGCGAGTTGCAAGGCCGGCTTACGGTTGGACGTACGCATTTCGACTGTTCTGCAGCGCTTTCTGCCGTAGCTCATTCTGATTTAGATTCATCCCGTTCGCCTGCATACCCCGCATCAAATACTGGTTCATCTGACCAGGCATCATCTGTGGGTTCATTTGCCGAAGGAGTTGCTGCTGCTGCTCTTGGCGCATGCGCGATTGCTGCTACACCCATAACCGTCAGTATCTTCATCGCCACCTAGTAACACAGGTAACCATACCTGTGTGTGTTGCACGTATTGAAAAGCAGGTCCGGCTTCGCCAGGCTTCGGTTTCTTGTTGCGTTGCGCGCCAAATGTGTCCCAGAATACACACCACCAGTCGAAAAGGAAAGAGTTGTCTGGACAGTCGGGTGGCACGCTAGGTATAGGCAGATCATCGGGACGTTTTGAGTGCAGATCATCTTTGGCATCAGTATCCATGGTGCTTTCATCAACTCCATTGACGTCGCCATCTCGACGGCGGCCAGGACTGAGTTTAGTTGGTGGGCTAGTGTTGATAGGGACGTCGCTGGCCAAGAACGCTCGGGCACAATCGTAAAGCTCGTTTTTGATGAAGTAGTCGTAAATATAGGTATTCAGATACATCCTCCAAGTGTCTTGTGGATTGCCGTTCGCTCGCGATGCTCCTAGACCGATGCCGTTGTTCATCATCGGCATACCGCCAACAGGACCACCGACAGCGGGCATCCCAGCCATACTCATATGGTTCATACTTGCGACGGAGGCAGACAAGGTATTTTGTCTGATACTGAACTATGGACAGTGGCGACGTTATATCGCGCGTTATCGGACGGAACTCTCGTGAAGGCGCTTAGACCATGTAGCGACGAACAAGCTCTTAGGTCAGATTGGATCGGGCGGTGGTGGAGCGATGCCAGTAGCTGAGTCGCGACCGCGAAGTTTACCGAAGGAAGGTCGAAAGGTCACTGTGAGAACGGGATTGATGGTTGGCGACGGCGTATGCACGGTGAGCCGCACCGGCGTGGTGATGATCAGCGGAGGTGAGCTTTCGAAAAGGGGACCGCCGAAACCCAATCGCGCCCGCAGATGCTGAGTAACACAGGATATCCAGAGTGAGAATCGAGCGTCGAAGCAGTCCAAGACACGAGATGGACTGCCAACTTCGTCCCGGGGTATTATTGTCGTTTCGTCGGATGATCTGCGAGATGAACGAGCCCTCCCCGGGAGAAGAAGAAGGTTTGGTAACTGACGTGCAAGGGAAGGGAAAATGTCAATGATGAGAGCGGGCGCCGTGCTCGCTACGAAGTGAACCGGGGCGTCTCTCAGGCTGCTGGGCGTAGATGTTATCACGCACCGAAACTTGTACGGTAAAGTAAAGGTAAGGTAAAGGTAAATCTGTCGACCAGCCGCTCTGCTCTCCCCCGCCGAACAGGCACGAAATGTTGGAGGGCAATATGTCGACAGAAGAACAAAGCACGGTGGTGAGTGTGGATTCCGCAAAATGCGTTCGACGATGCGATGAGGAAAGGAATTTCAGAAGAAAATCATGGGACGAGGTCTGGCAGAGGAGGTGGCAGAGTCATAAGGTAGGTAGAATACATGTGAAATGATGTAGTAGGGTTAGTGGCCCGGTGCCGCCTGTTTGAAAGGCCGCGCCTGCTTTGCGGCTACAACGCTCGCTCTAGCGCGCACCTTCGCAGGTCTGGATTGGTCTGGGTTCCATATACTTGTAATGCTCAGCGCAACGGGCATGACCCTCACGCACAATTCCTGAGGTCCTCGAACACCGTGACTGTCTTTCTGCTCGGAGGATGTGGCTTTCATTGGCTATTAGGGCGGCGCCTCTTTCTACTTGCTTTAACGAAGCGGGAGTGGGGCGTTAGCGTCGGTAATGCTTCAGCCTTCAGCCATCCTGATCTGATCCTCTCCAGGAACATCGGATAGTTTCAGACCACGTACATGTATGTATGTATGTCTGCGCCATGATTCTCGTAGGGGGGATAAGTGCCGCCATCGGTGTCTGGACTCGTACTCGGACATGTACCATCAGTCGAGAGTGTTGCCACTGAAACACCTCAACCGTCCACGACCCTTGTGATGCTAATTCCGGACCCTTGCACTCTGTATTGGCGAGCCAAGGGGAACTGGCAATGTCTAACGTTCTCTGCATACTGAAACTCCCAGATTGTCGACTACGCCATGTTGGCTTGACGATCGAAATCTACGTGCCGAGCCGCAGCATTTACCCCAGACTCCGCAATCCGCTTATGCACAGCACTCAAATACCGAATTCCCAAGAAAATCCTGCCACCGTGGCCAAAATTGGAGACTCGAAGGGCTTATCATTCATCGTCCGGAGGCATTTCGTCGTCAATGTATCGTATTAGTGATATCCTCATCTCAGTGCTGTCATTGCCTCGTAGAACGTCGCTGATGAAGTGGGCCTCGACCTGCATCTGTATCTGCCATTGCCGATCCATGTCAGCCTGATGCGTACTCACTTCTATGCAAGGAGACTCGTTTAGAGTGAACGTGCGACTCGACGCCTCGAATGAGGAACGGGAGAAGGAAGCAATGCTAGTTACGACAGGTGGATCCAATGCGCTGCCGGTACGAGAGGTCGAATGACGCCTGACGAGCATTACGTCAAACCCACCGCAAACGCACGCCTCCAATTCGATAAAGAAAAATATGGCTTACCATTTCCAGAGCGCCTCTTAATATTCCACACAGTATGTTCGAATACCAGAGCTCATCCTGCGCCCGTCCATCATCGGGTAGCTCTACAAAGTCTGCCAGGGGATTCTCATCGAAGATCAATGAGAATTGTTTGTTGTCGCTCGTCCAGTTCGTAACCGTCGGCGTAACGTTGAGGAATATCTTGAATCCGACCTATGCACACCTTTAGCCGCGCCCTGCCATAGTAGTATGCTTACAGTATCACAGACAGAAATACTGCGATATTAGTGGTGGCTAGACTACCTTTGATATCGTCTCTGCTGTCTCTCGAAAGTTTGCGCACCTGCCAGTACCGGACTTGGCCAGGAAATCCTCGATCAACCGCAACCCAATGTTATAACCCATCTTGTCTAGCTGTTTATTGACTTCGACGTAATCGCTTTCATAGTCTGTACATAGTTGCGCAACGATTGTACCGTAGGTCAAGGTTACAAGTTCTGCATTGACTTTGTCAACTCGTGTCCTATCGTACTGTCAGGCTCCGGCTGAACGAAGGCAAAGGCAAGGAGCTTGGAAAGTTCCGCAATGGGTGAGTCAAGGAGACGAGCTGACTGACTTCCAGGTTCTATGCAAATGTCAGCACAGCACAGCACAGAGCGGTGCATATAGCGTATGTCTCTCACTCTTCACCTAGTCTCGCAAGCTTTGTTGATGCCATGCCTCTAATCGAGAGTTTCCAGTGCCCTGGGTGATTTCAATGATCGCAGGGTATCGAGACGTATCTTCCCGCGCAGTGTGATTTGCAAAATTGATCTCCGAAGATTAGGATTGGGGGATTGGAGAATTGGAGGACTATTCAACGAGGAAACCTTTCGTAGTGCGTGGGGTTGTATTAATCGTAGGAGGTCAAGTTGTAGCCGGCGCTAGGTCTTAAAAGTCTAGCACCTCGGCTACACCTCCATGTCCGAGATACTTAGACTTCGGCCTGCAAAGCAAACCCGTTAACTCGAGTACAAAGTACAAGCAGATCGTCAACGCTGACGCTGGCAGCGCGTTAATCCCAAGCTTCCTCTATCCCATCAAAGCGATCTTTTGCATCTCACCGTCTCCTATGTCCGCCGAAAAGCGCCCTGCCTCTGACGCCTTTGGGTCCTCCCAATTGGTAGTCAAGAGGCAGAAGTCAGACATAAATCTTGGGAATGCCAGTACGATCGCAGTGGTCAATGGATCAACAGGAAACGGAGCTCTCATTCAAGCGGTATGCTTATCTCTCCTTGACCGTTCCATCAAGTCTACGGGGCTGAATGAAGCTGGGGAGAAGGTCGGCTGATGTAGCGGTGGGAATAGGTGCCTCGCACAAGTGGTCTGCAGGCTCCTATCATGGAATTGACAGGTGCGTATGGAAGCTAGCAATATTCATGAGAGCAGACTACTAAATATGACCGCTCAGGTCATTCCGGAGAAGTCTTCGCAACAAGGTTCGACCCGACCGGGCAGCATATAGCTTCGGGATCCATGGACAGATCAATAAGTGTGCATCACATCGTATATTTGATAACACCTGGATGGGAGCTGACCGATATCTTAACAGTGCTCTGGCATACCTATGGCCAGTGCGATAATTACGGCATTCTGACCGGACATAAAGGCGCGGTATTGGATCTGCACTGGTCGCGAGACTCGCGGGTCATCTTCTCAGCATCAGCGGATATGATGCTAGCAAGCTGGGACTTAGAAACAGGGCTGAGAATACGACGGCATGTGGGACATGAAGAAGTCATCAATTCTCTGGACGTCAGCCGGCGAGGAGAGGAATTGCTCATTAGCGGTAGCGACGATGGATATATCGGAATATGGGATCCACGACAGAAGCATGCAGTCGATTTCATCGAGACCGGATTCCCTGTCACGGCTGTGGCGCTTGCAGATGCGGGTAATGAGCTTTATTCTGGAGGCATAGATAACGACATCAGAGTTTGGGATATGCGGAAGAAAAGTGTAGCGTACAGCATGCTCGGGCATACGGACACCATCACATCCCTCCAGGTCTCACCGGATTCGCAGGCGCTGCTGTCGAATTCGCATGACTCTACAGTCAGGACGTGGGATATTAGACCCTTTGCACCAACAGACAGACATATCCAGACGTACGATGGTGCGCCGGCAGGTCTGGAGAAAAACCTGATAAAAGCGAGTTGGGACCCGAAAGGGGAGAAGATTATTGCTGGTAGTGGGGACAGAAGTGTGGTGGTGTGGGACACAAAGTCTGGAAAGCTGTTGTACAAACTGCCGGGGCACAAGGGAACAGTGAACGATGCACGATTTGTGCCAGGGGATGAACCGATAAGTGAGTATCTTTGCCCCCGGACCATGTAGTAGTGCTGACCTCTTCAGTCGTATCTGGTTCGTCGGACAGAAATTTGATGTTGGGTGAGCTGGGCAAGTAGTCGTCCAGCCTTCAAGTGCTGGCATAATTCTATGACCACACAAGTACCATACTTTGCTGTGGGTCCGTAAGTGTTGAAGGCGTCACCTCTGCGTAAAGTTTGTGATGGGTCTTGATGCTCTCAATGCGCAGTATGGCCCGTGGTGGAAAAACGCGCAATGGGAATGCTCCATGATCAACGTCGTAGCATCTTTTCCGGGCGCGCAATTCTAAGCCTTTCCCACGCCGTGATTCAACCTCCATTATAATAAAGATTTGACACGAAGGCTGTCTTTCCGTTGAAATGAATTCTGTTTCCTAGTCATTGGACAGCAAGCGATGCCGCTGAAGTGGCGCTTGCCCCTGACTGAGACCTCTACCTAAGCCTCGATTAGATTCTGAAACGACGACACAGCCAACAGGGGCCGTGTACGACGTTCTTCTTGCGCTTGCCCCTTGTCCAGATACAGGTACAGATACAGATTACAGGCCCCGTATCAGGGTTCAGGAACGAGAATGGATGGCCTACCCGCAGATATGATTGTCGGACGCGCAATGATAGGCTGGTGCTGCAAAGGCAGTTTGCTATTCGATACAACTGTAACTTAGAGTACCTGCGTCCAAGAACTTCAATCACTATCCTTTTCCTTACTTCGCTGTCGTGCTTCTTGATTTCCGCGTGCTAGGCTTGCTAGGCTTGACGTCTCATCAGTTCTTCCCTCTAGTCCTTCTTTTGGCTATCACGGCAGGTCATCATGTTGGTTCACTGTACTTTGCTCACACCAGTCTAAAGGGACCACCGCGACCACTCACTCCAGCACAATTCGATCACCGTTTCTCTGGAATCATACATCAGTCATTCGTCGATATGCGATGCCAATGGCCCCACGCTCTTAGGACGTTCTAGCGTTTCAAATGTACAGGCACGAATGGTCCTTCGTCGTTGGTCTCCAGCAGAACATCAACAAAAACAGACCAGGGTTGCGACACGACTTGACCGCGAACTCCATCAACACATAAACAATAAACGTTTCTTCGGCTGGCCCGTAACACACGTACTTAGGTTGTGAATATCTTCGACTCTGCGCATTATCTCCTTTCTTTCGGACCATCACTGTCGTCATCCGGGACCTTCACTGAAGCTGGGCAAACTCATGAACTGCTGGTAGATTAGCGTTTGGATGAAAAGTACAATATGCAGTTTCCTCTCTCCCAATCCCCATCTGGCGCTGCGCCAGCGCGGTCCACCAACCTCACCAGGGTGCGTGCTCACATCTCAGCACTCTTTCACGGGACATCCATTCATACAGGCCGGCCCTTTACCTCCTCCTCGTCTTGCGGCCCTAAGTCACCTCGCTCAAGTAACCAACTTCCTTGTCACAGCCGTGTCCATATACCCCAGATCAGTACCAGGCCCCCACTCCATTCCAGGTCACCGACATCCACTCGCTCGATGATTGATCCGACATCCTCTCCAGTCAGCAGTACGCGGCCAATAACAGCGGGTAGTTATGTGAGCGTAATCATATCGCCCACGGTACCGCAGCAGTCGCATCCGGCATCCCCTACAGGTTTTACAGGCGTAGATCCTGAGAGGCAATACCTGGCTCGACCGACTAGTGACGGAAGACGGAGACAAGGGCGGAAAAGGAGGAATGTCACAGTGGAGAGGCGGCAACGGCTCCCAAAGATCAAGAGTAACGCAGTAAGGAGCAAGGTCCGCAGCTGTGTGATCTCGGGAATATCGTTAACTGTCGTTTTGACAATCTGTGCGACGACCTCGTTGCCAGTGTCATGTAGTTCTTTGAGCTAACGGATCTGTAGACCTCGCTCTGGCTATTTCCAACACAGTCTCCCACCAAGCCTTCCACGTTCTTATGATCCTCATGATACTCATATTTACTATACTGATCTGCCACTCTCTCATACGCCTCTGCATGCTCATCTTGCATCCGCCGACAGATGAAGAACAAGCGGTCGGGGTACCAAGTGGGGCTGGGTTTGGAGGATATGCGCAACCTGAACGACCGATCAGGGTTGTTTTGGCAAGGGATGAGGAGATTGGGATTAGTGGTACCGGTGACAACCGGAGTGGGAGCGAGGGACCCACACCTCCGCCGCCGGCGTATGGCTTATGGAGATGCAGTGTGGTGAGTCAGAAAGGAAGTCGATGCTTTTCTATACAATACTGACGCAGGCAACAGAAAGCCGACCCAAACCTCCTACACTGGCAGCATGCCGTGCATCCTGCGTTTCGTCGAGGAGCTGCAAACGGGGGAGGCGCAGAAGATCGACCAACAACTGCAAATCGCCCTCCAAGCTACCTATCAAACGAGTCGGTCAGCTACGACGCTGCTCAATCTGTGGGGGGGTCAACCGGTCCATATGGCGACGCGATACTACCGCTGCATCCGTCAGAGAGGAACAGAGCTCATTTCATATGAATAGTCACTGGGCATGTATGGAGTATAGTGGAGTGTCGAGGCTCTAGAGAACCATTTCACGGAAGGACATATTTGACTTTAGGGTACATTTAGAGGTGTAGAGCGTACACATTCCAAGGCGTCAAGGCGTTGTGGCGTCTATCCATGGGAGGAAGTATCTATGTTCAAGCATGCAGAAGATACCACCTTTCCTAATAGTCTTCGAGCAATTGTTATACTAAGACCGTATCAAACTCTAAGTCTTTCGGGAATAGTACGATGTTCTTAGACAGTCAACCTGATATAGGTAGCTTGCATTAATAGCTGATTGCAGTGATTCCATACTTTGGATACCACGTTAGCGGGCCGTTCCACGAGTCGGAACCCACCAAAAGCGGGTGTGGCTGAGTGCTAAAATATCTGTAGCTTAGCACAATACTGCATGAATAGGGATGTCTTCGCCGATCTAGAGGCATATTTCTGGTGAAGACCTTCGAGTAGCGCCAGTTTGATTGCCCCTCGCAGACTTGAGTGTGGGAAACGGGAGGCGAGCAACGCAGCGCTAGGCCGTTCGTGGTCAAGCCGCTACTCTCCCGGAACTTTCTGAAGGACATCCTTCGTCACGAGAAACAGTATTGGAAGAGCCTTAGGGACATCTCAAAGATTGAGCTCTGATCGCTACACGCATTGAAAGATGGTCAAAGCACCACTGCAGATATCTGATTACCTCATCCTCCCACTCGCACTCCCGCCACAACGCTCCTTCCCAACGCCCGCAACACACTACCTCTATCTCCATCCTCACGAACCCAAGGTCCCTACTCCGGATACGCCGCGCTCACTCTTCCTCGTCAACGTACCTTTCGACGCTACCGAACAACATATGCGCCACCTATTCGCTACTCAGCTTGGCGCCGGTCGAGCCGAACGTGTAGATTTCGAGGGCGCCCGGAGGCAATCCATACCAGCCGTTACACTGTCAAATCAGTCAAAGAAGGGGAGGAAGAGGAAGAGGACCGAGGTAGAGAGTATGGACCAAGTGGAAGGAGCGGAATTGCCTGCGGTGTGGGACAGAGAATTGCACCAAGGCGGCAGCACGGCTGTGGTGGTGTTTGTGGATCGTGCGAGTATGGAGGCGAGTTTGAAGGCGGTGAAGAATGTTGCGCGGGAAGGCAGGAAGATCGTTTGGGGCCAAGACATTGAAGAGAAAGCGCCAAGCTTGGGTTCAGCACGTATGTTTTGTAGGCATGTGGCGTCGAGGTTGGATAATGCTGATCGAGTATGTCTAGGGTATTTAAACCACCAGAAACTTCGCTACCCTGATAGGTCAAGCCTCCTCGAGTCGATAAACATGTATATGACGGCTTTCGCATCTCTCGAAGCCACCCGCGCCCAAGCGCTTGCTCGACAGCGTTCAGAGCCTGACGAAGATGGTTTCATCACGGTTACAAAAGGTGGGAGAAATGGGCCAGTAAGACAGGAAGAGGCGCATCAGAGGGCGGAGAGACAGAAGGAGAAGCAGAAAGGACTGGATGACTTCTATAGGTTTCAGACAAGAGAAAAGAGGAAGGAGAGAGCTGGTGAATTGATGAGGAAGTTTGAGGAGGACAAAGAGAAAGTAAGGCATATGAGGGAGAGAAGAGGGAGGTTCAGAGTAAGCCTTTCTGATCGGGGATCAGTTTCAATACTAATCAAGTCCCAGCCAGAGTGATGGATGACGAAGTAGTTCCGAGTACCAAAATGCGGTCAATCTTACATAGCAAGATCTAACATTTGTCTTGACCTAGAGCAAAAGGTTCAACTGCATGTCCGCGCGCGCTGGACATACAGCCTAATCCTTCGGCAGAGTGCTCAACGCTAGATGTCAAGGATACGGCTTCATCTTTTCCATCTAAACCTACTATGTAATTGATACTTTTACATGCCCTCTCTCTTTTTCCTTCTTTCTTTCTCGTCCAAGTTTGGAAATCTTCAAATCCAGAAACCGCCATGGAAGATCATGCTCGAACCGACTAAGCTAAAGGAGCTCTCTTGCCAAAAAGCTTGCCTTTGAATTGATACGTATGGCCCGGCAATGATGTTGGAGTGTTACCCTCACAGCAACAGGTAATTGTACCACAACACATGCTCTATTTTATTCACTACTCTCCATGTAACATTGAAGACTTTATCTTCTAAACAGATCACGGAGAAGCAGATGGACCCTCATGGCCAGCATCTTACGGCACGAATGTCACATAAGGCAAAGAAACTACAGCGCCAGACCAGGAGATTTCGAGTATCCATACCGCTGTCATGGTGAGTTCCTATCTTTACTCTCCTTCACCCCTTCCTGATGAGTTCGCTGGGGCCATAGTAGCATGAAGGACACGTATCTTGACCAGTACGCGTCATGCAATGCCTACCAACACCAGCTTTATATATCGGCACTTTGTGTCACACTACCTGATTTGTATATATCTGTCAAGACCAACATTCGATTGTTTACTATCTTAGACAATACAAGCTGACTCGCAGCTCTCAAACTTAGCAGAAGCAGTTGGGTGGCACATTATCGAGAAGGAAGTACGGCGCGGTCTGGCACGTTCTATGAATGGAATACAGGCCACGGTGCCGTTTGCACACCACCATCAAGGAGAGACCGATTTGGACATGACGGTATTGCTATAGATTTTCCAGCGGACAATGCATACATCCAAGTATTCTCCTATTCGCTTTATCCGTTTTGCGACGAGAGCACCCATAACTCGTAGCTGCGGCAGTCAAACTCGCTTCTGTCGGCCAACCGGCAGATTTTGGCACGCAACCTCTTTACCGACAGATGTAATGCGTGTGAGATCAAGCACACGTGTCTGCTGCGCCCGGCGGACAAATCTCGAAACAACACTCACATGAAACGGCCCGAAGCGAAGCCAAAATGGAAAAGTGGCGTCGACCTTGAAAATACTTTGATGACCCCATCTTAGACAAGAAGACAAATGGTCTGATCAGCTCACGAACTACTGTTTTAGTGAATGCCATGTAGTCATTGCGCTGACCAACGAGCTCTGTTCCACATATACTTGAGGCGCAGCAACACGATATGCCCTACTGCGCAACATACAACGGCACTCCCGTGCATCTCTGACACCCACGGAGTGCAATGAAACAACACCAAAGTTCCGAGGGGAATCGTCTTTGCTCTATTCTTGATCCTGTCCCATCATTCGTCTCTACAATCTCTCTAGCTAGTGAACCAACATCTGTGCCCTTGCAGAAGTGTATACGTAAGACACAACCTCTACTGTTGACCCACTGTCATAGTCCATGTTGGAGCGTGTGACCAACACCCAAATGTGCCTGAAGGATTAGTTGGAATCCCTCGCCCCGTCAAGCCAAGGAGGGTAGATCTATTAAAGTGTTGTCGTCCTGGTGAGGCGTGGATAAGTACATTATCTTCTTCCTTTGCCTCCATCCAACATGTCTGGACAACTTGTTGGCATGCAGCGTCAATCTCTTCTTCTCGATTGGGTATTTTATAAAAGACACAGTCTCTGCCTTCCCTGTGTCTTCCATACGATTTCCCACATTCTTACAACCGCTCTCGAGATGCACCTTAACCGCTTCATATTGGCGCTTTCTGCCCTGCTCGCCTCTGCTACAGCGTGAGCTACAACCAACTCCATATTCAATGATCAGTCATACTGATAATCTGTTCGTTCCAGCCTTCCACACATAGGGCTACGAGACGCTGAACAGGGCCTCTGGGCACCCATCTCAACTAAGTGCAGTCATGATCCCGATCATCTTTGTTTCCTGCCAAAACAACCCGCTCAGCCTCTGCCGACTGGTTATCCAGGACCTACTGGGCAGCCCTCCCCGACTCGCGGTGCACCCCTTCCACCTCTAGGTCCCTGGCCGATGAGAATTCATCGCGACAGCCCCTTCTCGATGTGGCGCGAAGGACCCAGACCCATAAGAGTGGTTGAAGGACCGTATCCGCCGAGAGGAAGCCATACCTGGGATACGGATCGTCATGCGCAGCATCACCACAACTCAGCCGGTAGTGGCATCATGCCAACATCTACCAGGACGAGTGGTATAGCCATGCCGACAGGGACGGGTGGTTTAGCTATACCCAAAACTCCCAGTGGCATAACACTATCTGACCTTAGGAGATGTCTCCCAACGCACCGACCTCGCCTTAGGTGACACGGTGCCGCTACCTTCGGAGAGTCTACACGAGTATTGATGGTGGGTGAAGGGGTATGGGGAGCGCTTATAGATAAACTGATCAGTCGTTTCTGTTTCCAAGTGCTGGCAGCAGATGTGGATTTCCCTTCGTTATTGATTTCTACCTGAACGCTCTTTTCGATGTACATCATATCTGCCCAAGGGAGTTATGAAGTTAGGGCAATGTCATACTAGTTCATCCAGAACATCTCAATATTAAAAAGTACATTTTAGAGCTTCAAACCGATCAGAGAACCTAAGGTGGCAACCTGCGGAGGAATTAAATCACACTCAATAATGTCTGTCTGTGATCTAATCCTCCACAGAGGCAGCTGCTCCCTTCGCTGCAGTAGGGGCAAAAACTCTGGGCCGTTCATGATGCTCAGAAAACCACTTTTTTTATGGATGCTCAAGATTTTAAAAATCACAAATATCATAACTACTTTACAATCACAGTTTAGTTTTATAATCTGAGTATACAGAATGATGAAATATACACAGTTCTTTTAGTCTATAGAAAATTAAGTGTATCACTGAGCAAATGCAAATGTAATTAATGAAATTGTATGTTTTTCAGAGTTTTACCGCAAAAACACAGTATTTTTGCTCAATAATCAGTGTATAACAACACAATAACAATTTATTACAGAAATATGAGAGTACAGTATCAAAATATATATAAATTTCTTACATCTGT
>JAABUP010001235.1_pt1 | contig 53892 bp, 58 predicted proteins | sample 5559201 | NCBI WGS metagenome assembly JAABUP01 (sample SAMN10711887, study PRJNA513373) | rock metagenome | isolation source: Antarctica rocks | place: Antarctica | reverse complement strand
CCTGGAAGGTGCCCTCTCGTTCGGGTTTCTCGTGGCCTCGACAACCGCGATTTTCCCTTACGCAGAGGGCACTTCCAGGCTACGACACACTCTTCAACCAACATCCGGCTGCAAAATCAGGGTCAGACGAGGATCTCGCCCAACGGGTGGACGCGGTGCTGACCGTGCTGCATTTACTTTTCACCGCCGGGCACACCGCGCCGTCCGGTACCAGCCTGGTCCGCCCGGAGCTTGTCGAACGGGCCCTGGATCTAGCGCGCATGCTGCGCCTACTGCTACCGACAGATCCCGACGTCGCCGGCCTGTACGCATTGTTGCTGCTCACCGACGCCCGCCGCGCCACCCGCACAGATGAAACTGGCCGGCTGCTGCGCCTGGCCGACCAGGACCGAACCCATTGGGACCGCCGCGCGATAGCCGAGGGACTCGCGCTGGTGCGCCGGTCTTTGCGCGGACACTCGCCCGGACGGTTCCCTTGATGGCAGCGATCGCTGCCGTACATACGGAGGCACCGACCTGGGAGGCGACCGACTGGCCCGAAATCGCGGGCCTCTACCAGCACCTAGTTACCGTCTGGCCATCGCCAGTTGTCGCCCTCAACCAGGCGATCGCCATCGGTCACGCCGAGGACCCGCAAGCCGGACTCGACGCCCTCGACCGGCTGGCCACCGACCCACAGCTGGCCGGCTACCACTACCTCGCCGCGGCCCGGGCGGAGTTTCTCACCCAACTCGGCCGCACCGAAGACGCCAGGCTGGCCTACCAGGAAGCGATGCTGCTCACCGACAACACGGTCGAACACAGCCACCTCGCCGCCCGTCTCCAAGAGCTCGACCCTTAACCGGTCCCCGGCAAGCACGATCCGCTTCCCGGGACGGATCAAGGCGGTGATCAAGGAGTGAACTCAGGCGCGTCTGGGTCGGCGATGGCGACGATCCCTGCAGCACCTCTGCGAAGACGCGCATCGGACGTGACCAGAATCCCGTCCAGCGATGCCGCGAGAGCGACATAGAGAGCGTCCCGAGTCGCGATCTGATCCGCCAGTGCCCACGCCGGCAACAGCAGGGGCCGCAGAGGCCAACGCGTGGCCCCAAACGCGGCCAACGCTTCCACGCGTTCGGGCGCGCGAGTCAATTGCCCGGCTCGCTTCAGGCGGCCTAACGCCGAAAGAACCTCGGCGTCAAGGTGGGCCGGCGTTACCACCGCGTCGGCGGACGCGAGGACTCCACGAAAGGGCTCGGCCGCGGGGAAACCGCAGATCAGGTCGACGACCGTGGCTGCATCGACGACAGCGATACTCAACGGCCGACGAGCTCGTCATCTTCGGCACGGGCATCAGCCACAAGGTCAGGCCCGGTCGGGCCGCCGGCATGAGCCGGACCGAGGTCTCGCACGCGTTGGAGCCATTCGCCCATCGAGGGAACGGCCACATGGTCGGATAACACCTCCCGCAAGTAGGCACGCAGACTCATGTCGCTGGCGGCCGCGCGGCGAACCAACTCCGCGTGCACTTCGTCCGGCAGGTCCCTGATCAAGACGTCCATACCCAAGAGAATATCATTCTGATATCCGTCACCCACAGCGTCGAGGCTGGCAAGAAAAGCGTGCGCTGTTCGGATGGGTCGCGACGTTCAAGGCCGGTGGGGGCGTAGGGCATGGTCGTGGGCGGTGTCCCGGGGTCGACGGGTGTGCACGCGGGCGATGATGTCGCTGAGGGCAGCGATCTCGGCGTTCAGCGCGGTTCGTCCGGCCGCCGTGGCGCTCACCCAGGTTCGGGGACGACGTTGTTCGAACAGCTTCTCGATCCGGACGTACCCGGCTTCTTCCAGGCGGGTAAGGCTTCGCGACAGGTTGCCGTCGGTGAGTTCGAGTGTTCGACGCAGGTAGCTGAAATCCGCACGTCCGCTCTCGCAGAGCACGGCGAGGATGCCGAGGCGGGTGCGCTGATGGACGGCCTCGTCGAGGCGACGGCTGGGGTGGCTCACCGGCAGCCCTCGGGTATCCGGGCCTTCTCGAGCGTGCGCAGGATGGCGCCCGCGCCCACCAAGGTGACTCCGAACGCGGACTCGACGAGCCACGGTCGTTGCCCGCTCAGTGCCAACAGGGCGGCGATCGTCCCGCCCGCGGCAGTCATCGCCGGCGGTAGGGCGTTGCGTTGCAGCCACCCCATAGCTGCGTACCCAAGGATCACGATCACGATCGGCGCGACCGATCCCCCGGCGGCACCCCACACGTTGCCGCCCACGATGCCGGCGAGCAGGCAAACCACGAACATCCCGATGGCCACGGCCCAGACCGGACCCGAGCGTGCGGTGATGCCGGTAAACCTCCCCCGCCGGTGGTAGTAGCGGGAGGTCAACACCATCCCGCCGACCCCGGCCGCGATCCACAGCGGCAGCAGGACGACCGTGCCCGCCACCGCGACCAACGGCGCGCTGAAGATCGTCACGATGCCGAAGCACACCATCGGGAACCACGGCTGCCCCAGCGAACGGCGAGAGCGGCGGCGCAGCTCGGCCAGCTCCTCGAGGGTTTCCGCAGCCCGCAACGGGTGCATCGTCAGCACCTGAAAGACGATGAACTCGTCTCCGGACTTGCCGAATCGGTGCAAGGAGATCCGCTGCTGGCCGCCACCTACGCCCGGGTCCACACCCCGGCAAGCTTCGCCCACTGGCTCGGCCCGCTCGGGAACTACTTGATCGCGCGTCCAGCGGCCCGCGCCGAGGCAAAGAAGATGACCGAGCAGAGCGACGTCCCCCTTGACTCTGCCGTCGTCCTAGGCATTTCCGGCGAAGCGCTGCACCTGTGGAGCGCCGACCCCATGCTCAATCAGGTCCACGACTACCTCGGTCATGTCCCCCGGGCGCGGATCAGCGGCATGCACGCAACTCCGGGCAAGAGCTGGCAGAAGCTCACGATCAATCTCGAGGGCGGCCACGACATCGAACTGGAGGCCCGCGGCGCGAGCCACGCCCTCGTGGCGGCCTTTGAGGCCCCGGCTGGGCCAGCGCAATAAGCGAAGTGCGCGACGCGATTCGCCGGTTCAACCACCGCGTTCGCTACAACGGGGCAGATCGCACGGGGCCGGCCGATCCCCGCCTGCCTGAAACACGATGAACGTGTCAGGCGGCAGCCACGGCTTTCCGGGTACTGGTCGCCGCTCCTCACGCGATCGGGCATCCGCGGCTTCGACGGCGACCTGCCGCCAAAAACGCGCCGCTCCGGGGTTCTCCTCCTGGAACGCGATCTCCCAGGCTCCCGGATGGCGGTGCAACATCTCGCGGGCGGCGCAGTAGCCCACCTTTTTGCGGCGCAATGCGCGCACCACGAAAAACGCGTACACCTTGCGCGGTTCCGTCGTCGCCCCGAGGACAAGCGCGAAACCGCCCAGCGCGTCGCCGTGCCGGATCAGGTAGGGCTGCCGGTCGGGATCACCGGTAAAGAACGCCGGTAGCTCGTGCTCCCGGTACGCCCCGTCCTCGTCGGGCGGGCTTTCACGGAACTCGCCCAGGTCGTGGCGATACATCTGCCACAACCGCGCCAACACCGGCTGGCGAGCCGGCCCAACGGCCTCGAGTCTGGTCTGCCGGTCCACCCAGCTATCCTGCCGCGCCGGCGGGCGAGCTGGATGAGGTGCGACGCGTGCTGGATCAGATGCTGATCGTCGACCATTAGTTCCGGGCGGCCAGCGTCCCAGTAACGATCCGCTAGTGACATCGCAGCCGCGGCTCTGGCAGTCTGTACGCGTCGAGTCGAGCGAGAGGAGGTGCGACACGTGACGACGACCGTTTCCGCGCCTCCTGGAGCTGACTGACCGAGTGCAGCCCCAGGTGGCCCCCCCTGAGAGGTGGCCCCATGGCCGTACGTATCAAGAGCATCACGTTCGACTGCGCCGATCCCTACCGCTTGGCTCAGTTCTGGTCGCAGCTGACCGGGTTCATCGAGGACCCGGACAATCGCAACGCTCACGAAGACCCGGAAGGGCTGCTGCTGTCGCCGGACGGCTCGCTGGCGCTGCTGTTTATCGCCGTGCCGGAACCGAAACAAGTCAAGAACCGTGTGCACCTTGACCTGGTGCCGCTTGAGCGGCGGCAGGACGAGGAGGTAGACCGACTCCTAGGCATCGGCGCGCGCGTGGTCGCCGACATGCGCCGACCGGACGGTGCCGGATGGGTGGTGCTCGCCGACCCGGAGGGCAACGAGTTCTGCATCGGGCGCAGCGACGTTGAGCGCGCGCCCTCGGTCGAGCAGCTCGGCCGCGCGTTTGATGCGGTTGGTGACCTGATCACCAACCGCATCAACCCGAACAGTGGTCAGCGCCGACCCCATGCACGGACTGGACGGTGCGCCAGCTGGTCCAACACCTGACCGGAATGAACCGGGTCTTCGCCGCACTCCTCGCCGACGAGCCTGCACCTGCGCCGGCCGCTGACCACGTCGAAGACGACCCCGTTCGCGCCTACCGCGATTCCGCGGCCGCGCTGCAGGCCGCGTTCGATCAGCCTGAAGTCCTACAACGCACCTATCACGGCCCGCTCGGGGCGGCCACCGGAGCAGAGCGACTGCAGATCCGTCTGTACGACCTCCTCGCCCACGGTTGGGACCTCGCCCAGGCCACGGGGCAACCCGCCGAGCTACCTGATGATCTGGCCGAACAGTCGCTGGCCTTCGTCCGCATCCAACTGAGCGAGCAAGGGCGCCCAGGTCGCTTCAACCGAGTCCAGATGGTCGCTGCGCAGGCGCCCGCCATCGAGCGACTGGTCGCCTTCCTCGGCCGCCCGGTCAGCGCAACGCCTCGGGCGACGGTTGTCTCCGCGGGACTATTCGACAGCGCGGACGGCACTCGGCTCGCTTATCGCCGGACCGGCACGGGACGGACGCTCATCTGCATTCCCGGCGGTCCGATGCAGGCCTCGGCTTATCTCGGTGACCTGGGAGGCCTGCAGGGACACCACTCGACGCTGCTGTTGGATCTTCGCGGCACCGGAAAGTCCGCCGTCCCGGCAGAGCGGGCAAGCTACCGCTGCGATCGACAGGTCGACGACGTCGAAGCGCTACGCCGGCACGTGGGCCTGGACCGGCTCGACCTTGCTGCTCACTCGGCCGGTGCGACGCTCGCCCTCATGTACGCCGCTCGGTATCCCGAGCGCGTCAGCCGGCTAGTGTTGATCACCCCGAGCCCGCGCGCCGTCGGCCTCGAGGTCACGGACGCGGACCGTCGCCAGGTCGCCGACCTGCGCCGGGACGAGCCTTGGTTCGCCCACGCCTTTGCGGCGTTCGAACGCATCTGGTCAGGCGATGCCAACGAGGCCGACCGGAGCGCCATCACACCGTTCACCTATGGCCGTTGGGACGCCGCCGCTCAGAGCCAACACGCGCGTGAGGCAACAGAGCTGAACGCCGACGCCGCATCTCGGTACTACGCGCCCGACGCCGTCGACACCACCGCCGTTCGATCCGCCCTCGCCGTTCTTCATGCACCGGTCCTGCTCGTCGCTGGCGAGTACGACGTCGCGCTCCCTCCACAACGCGCCGCGGAGTACGCCGAGCTCTTCCCGCACGCCGAGATGGTCGTGCTACCGCGCGGCGGGCACTTTCCATGGCTCGACGATCCCGAGCGGTTCGTCACGACTGTGACCTGGTTCCTGCGCCAGTAGGGCCGCCCCGAGTAGGTTCCGGGCTCAGTCACGACCAAAGACCGCGGCCGCCTGTTGGCGGCCCTCGGCGGCGAGGTCCATGAACTGGTAGGTGCCGCTGTCGAGAAGCTCGCGACCGGCTCGGGTCAGCGCCGCCAAGGCCACGTGGCTGAAGGCCCCGCCGACCGAGATGCGCGCCACGCCTGCCTGCGCTAACGCCGCCACCGGGGCGAGATTGGGGCGGACGAGAACGTTGACGGGACGATCGACAGAGCTGACTAGGCGGCGGATGTCATCGAGGTCGGTCAGACCTGGTGCGTAGAGCACGTCGGCCCCCGCCTCCTGGTAGGCCTGCAACCGGGCGATCGTGTCGGTGAGGTCGGGGTTGCCACGGACGAAGTTCTCGGCCCGTGCGGTCAACACCAGCCGGACACCGCCGTGTGCAGCCTCGACGGCGGCGGCCACCCGCTCGGTGGCCAACCCCAGGTCGTAGATGGCTGCGCCCTCGCCGCCGGAGAAGTCCTCGATCGAGCAGCCCGCCAGACCGACCTCAGCGGCTCCGGCAACGGTGACGGACACCGCGTCGGGACCTTGGCCGAACCCGTCCTCGAGGTCGGCGGACACCGGAACATCTACCGCCGCGACGATGGCGGCGGCATGGGCCAGGGCCTCGTCTCGGGCTACGGAGCCGTCCGAGCGGCCGAGTGTCGCGGCGTGACCGCTGCTGGTTGTCGCCAGCGCTTGGAAGCCCAGGTCGGCGAGCAGCTTGGCGCTTCCCGCGTCCCACGGGTTCGGCATGAGAAGAGGTCGGCCGGGAACGTGAAGCGCCTCGAAGGTGCCTACCTTGTCTGCGTGAGAGCTCACGGTCCAGACCGTAGCGAGGTGCGCTGGCCGGCGAGCTGCTCGGACCCTAGTGACCAGTCAGGCCAGCGGTTTGCCGGCACGTTGAACCGAGAGCGGTCCGGCGCTGGCATGGTCGAGCAGGCGGTCGCTGAAGGTACGAATTTGCTTGCCGGACCGGATGTGCTCGGCGCAGGCCGCGGCGTCGGCGGGCCGGCCGTGGCAACCAACCAGGCCGCTGTGGCGAGCACCGATCTCCAGCTCGAGCATGGCCAGCGCCTGCGGCATACCGCGGCCCCTCGTCGTGCCGCCGCCCATCCGCAGCGCCCCCGACAAGTCGGCCGGGGTCCACCCGAGGCGCTGCTCGTCACGCAACGCGGGGGTGCCCGGCGGGTCCTCGGTGACACCGCCGCCCTGCTGCGGCAGCTCGACGGTGCCGCCGTGCACGCTGCCGTCGGCGGCCAGCCAGGAAAGGTGCGCCACGAACTGCCAGGCGCCCCCGTGGCCGGATCCATACGCCGCGTTGATCCGCAGCGCGGCCGCATCCGGCGGGGCGGAGCGCTGTAGGTAGCCGACCAGGGTGGTCGGGTCCAGCGCCGTGCCCGGTCGGGGGCCGGCGCCCCCGCCGGCGCCGATCAGCAACGCGGCCCCGGCCAGCACCGATGCCAGCCAGCTGCCGATCACCCACCGCGGCGCCCGGGCCGCCCGCAGGCTCGGCGTCATCAAAGCGCGGTCACCCGGTCGGGCTCATCGGGCCCGCGGCAGGGTGAACGACAGCACCGCGCCGCCGCCGCCCCGCGCGGTGCATTGCAGGCTCGCCCCGTGCCCGGTCAGGATCTCCCCGACGATCGCGAGACCCAGCCCGCTTCCAGGACCGGCGACCCCGGGACCCCGTACCAGCGGCTGGCTCAAAGACGCCAGCTCCTCGGCGCCCAGCCCCGGGCCGCGGTCGGCCACCGCGAACGTGACGCTCTGCTCGTCCGCGTCGGCGCTGACCACAATGTCGCGCCCGCCGCCCGAAAGGCCGTGGCTGCAGGCGTTCGCGATCAGGTTGCGCAGGGCGCGGACGATGTCGCCCTCCGACGCGACGACCGCCACCCGCTCGTCCGGCACCTCCACGCTCAGTACGACCCGCTCCTCGTCGGCCCGGTCGAAGAACGCGGCGGCCGCATCCTCGACCAGCGCACCGGCCAGCTGCAGACTGCGCACACCGCCACCGGCCCGCAACCGGGTGTAGGCCAGCAGGTCCGCCGCGGTCGTCTGCAGCCGCAGCAGTTCCCGCTGGCAGGTACGCACCGACACCATCGCGGCCGGGCTGATCTGCTCGTGCGCGATCAGGTCGAGATGCCCGACGACCGCGGCCATCGGGGTGTTGATGTCGTGCGCCAGCCGGGCCCCGAGCTCGGCCAGCACGCGGTCGCGCCGCTCGGCAACCGGGTCGGCGGGAAGGGCCAGCGCCAGCGCGCCGCCGGGCAACCCGGTCATCGCCAGCGGGACGCCGTCGCCGCCCCGGCCGCGCACGATCCGGCCCGGCGCCGGCACCGCGTCGATGGCGAACCGGACGTCGTTGGCCGGCCCGGTGGTGCGCAGTACGGCGCCGCTGGTGTCCAGCAACGCCGCCGGCACGGGCAACGCCGGCCACACGTCGACGCGGCGCCGCCCGCGCCACCACCACGCCAGCGGGACCGCGCCGAGCGCCAGCCACACCACTACCAGCGCGACCCGGATCATCGGGAGCGCTCCCCGGGCGCGACCCGGATCATGGGGAGCGCTCCGACGCCGGCTCGCGGGTCAGGTAGTAGCCGACGCCGCGCCGGCTGTGCAGGTAGGCCGGGCGCCCCGGATCGGACTCGATCAGCATCCGCAGCTGCGACATCCTGGTCTCCACGGTGTGGGCATCGCCGTCGAACCCGGGCCCCCACACCCGCGCCAGCAGCTGGGTCTTGCCGAACACCTGGCCGGGATGGTCGAGCAGGAACTCGAGCAGGTCGAACTCCTTGGGCTTTAACGCGAGCGGCCGGTTGCCGCGCCGGGCCTGCCTGGCCGCGAAGTCGACCGTCACGTCACCCAGACGCACCTGCCGGTCGGTGCCGGCGGTACCGGCCAGGCGAAGGACGGCGCGTACGCGGGCCAGCAGTACCTCGGGCACCACCGGCTTGGTGACGTAGTCGTCGGCGTCGGCGGCGAAGCCGGCCAGCTCGTCGTCGGGCCCGTCCAGCCCGGTCAGCATGATCACCGGCAGGTAGCCGGGCTGGGCGCGGATCTCCCGGCAGACCGCCAGCCCGCCGATGTCGGGCAGCCCGATGTCGAGCAGGACCAGGTCGGGACGGGCGCTACGGATCGCGGCCAGCGCCTGCGCACCGGTGGCCACGGCCTCGGCCTTTAGGCCGTCCCGCTCGAGCAGGGGGACCAGGTAGGAGCGCAGCGCCGCCTCGTCCTCGACCACCAGCACACGCATCGAGACTCACCTCCAACGCAGGCAGTTCTATACCGATTGTGCACACCCGGCCGGCAGCGACAGCCGGGTCCGGGTGCGGCTGTCGTACACCTCGGGCGGATCGCCGGCGATCAGCTCGGTCAGCGCCAGCGCCTGGACGTGGACACCGGCATCCACCCCGAGCTGGGCCAGATTCCGGGCCCGGGCGGCGCTGGTGGTGATCGCCAGGATCGTCGCGGTGGGCCGGGCCCGCAGGTAGCGCACCAGCTTGCGGCGCCAGGCCGGCCCACTCTCGGTGCCCCGGTCGACCTCTACGCACCAACTGCCCGCGCCGCCGTCGACCCGCCAATTCACCAACAGATCCGGATACGGGTCGCCCCGCGCCGCCCAGTCCCGCAGCTCCGCCTCGCCCTGCCAGCCGGTAAGCAGCAGCCAGTCGTACCGGCCTGGCCGGGCCAGCAGGCCGAGTACTTCGCCGATGGCAAGCGTGTGCTCGAGCTGGGCCGGCCGGGGCCGCCACGGACGCGTTTGCCCGACGGCGAGCGCCGCCCGGCCCACACCGTAGAGGTTCACGGTTGTATGGCTGCGAACCGCGACCTGCGCCCGGTCGAGGTAGCCCAACGCATGCAGGCGCTGCAACCGATCCCTCGTTTGTCGATCGCAGCATGCTCCACTCTCGAGCGCCGCCAAGGTGGTAGTCGGGGCCCAGCCCAGGCTGTAGCAGGCATGGATCAAGGCTCGATCGCCCTCATGCACGGCCTGCGCCGGCCGCCGGATCCTTGCAGTCATGACGATTCCTCCCTCGGCCAGTCCGGGCCGTCGGGGCCGGGAGCGGGTTGCTGGGGGCAGCCGACGATCAGCGGGCGGCCCGGGATGCGCACGCGGGATTTGAGCCCGTCGACCTCGGCGTCGCCCCGAAGCGGGTTCGCCGGCGGCGTGGTCGTGGCGGCGATGACCTGCGGGCCGAGCGGGCCCGGGGTGCGCCAGTAGCTCTCGTGCGGGGCGAGCGCGGTCAGGTCGTCGGCGTCGAACGGATGGAGGTAGGGCGCCAGCACCCGCGCGTCCCCTGGTGCGGTGCGGAAGGCGACCAGGCTGCCCACCCCGGCCAGCAAGGTGGACAGCAGGTCGTGGGACACGGTCTCGATCCTGGACAGGTTCTGGTTGGCGAGGACCACGCCGAGGCCGTACTTGCGGGTGGCGGTCAGCACCTGGGAGAAGGTGGACAGCGCGAATTCCTGGAACTCGTCGATCACCGCGATCACCGGCGGCCGGTCGCTCTCCGGCCGGCTTTCCCTGGCCATCGCCGCCTGGTAGGCCAGCGTCACCAGCACCGACCCGATCAGCGAAACCGTGCCCTCCGGGACCAGGCCGCGCGGCAGGCTGACCAGCACGATCCGGCCGCTGTCCATCGCCTCGTCCAGCCGGTAGCCGGGGCCCGGGTCACCGAAGACGGTGCCGAGGATCGGGTTACGGTCGAAGTCGGCTGCCTTGTTGAGGATGGAGCGGATGACGCGGGCGCGTTCGTCGTAGCTGAGCACGGCGAACTCGGCCCAGCGGGCCGCGACCCGCGGGTCGCCGGCGCGGCGGACCGTGTCGCTGCGGAACACCGCGTCGGTGAGGAACCGCGGCAGCTGGGTCAGGGTGCCGTCGCCGGCGGCGATCAGCGCGGCCAGCGCCGCCTCCAGGAAGTGCAGCAGGCTGGGGGCGGCGCCACGGTCGAGGCGCCACAGGTCCTCGAACACCGCCCGGACGGCGGCCGAGCGGGTGGACCTGGCCACCGCCAGCTGCTCGGGGGTGCCGGCCGGCAGCCACAACGGGTTGATCGACGGCAGCTGCCCGGGGTCGGCCAGGTCGATCAGGTCCACCCGGGGCAGCGCAGAGTCGGGCAGGGCCGCGAGGACGTGGCGTACCAGGTCGCCGTGCGGGTCGAGTATCAATCCTGCGGCGGGGGTGCCGGCCAGCGCCAGCACCAGCCGGGTGAGCAGGGTGGTCTTGCCGGTGCCGGACGGCCCGATCACGTAGGCGTGGGACAGCAGGTCGCGGACGCTGACGCCGACCGGCTGGTGCTGATCGTGGTAGAGGCTGTCCGCCAGGTGCAGCTGGCCGGCGGCCGCCGGGCTGAGGGGGGCGCGCCGCCTGGCGCCGCTTCGCCGCAGGTGCGGCACAACAGTGCCGGGCGCCGGCGGGTGCAGCAGCCCGGCGAGCTCGTCGGTGCCCAGGATGGTCCGCTCCCGGCGCCGGCCCTCGCCGGTGAGGATGCCGGTCCACACCTGCTCCGGCCGCTCCCGGGCCGGCAGCAGCGAGTTCTGCCCGGCGACCGCGAACTGGCCAAGGGCGCCGGCCAGCCCGCGGTGCCCGGCCGCGGCCCTGGCCTGCGTCGGCGCCCACCAGCCGGTGCGAAGGGTGACCCGGAACGCCGGCTGCGCCGCCTTATCGGTGATCGCCGCCACCCGATGTGCGACATCGGGGGCGAGCTGACGTCGGCCGGACTGGGCCGGATAAGGATTATGCGGGGGGTCGGCCGCGCTGATCAGCCCGGTCAGGATGCTTGCCAGCAGCTCGAAGGGCACGCTGATCAGGCGCATCCCCCACGAGCTGGTGTCGGCACCGGTGGCGAGGGCCTGCGCGTACGTCGCGGCGTGCCGGGCGAAGCTCGCCGGGGCGCGGCCCAGCACCACCGACAGCGCCCCGGTCTCCCCCGGGCCGGCCTGGGCGAGGGCGCCGAGCGTCATCGCCATCGGGTCGGAGTTCACGAACGCCTGCACCCGCTTCATCGGGTAGGCCCGGTCGGCGGCCAACGTCCACCGCTGGCCGCCGAGGTAGCGGTCCGGCCCGCGGGCCGGCAGCGGCGGGTCGCCGGGCGTCACCTGCAGGTCGGGGTAGGCCGACTGCAGCTGGCTGAGCAGCGGTCCCAGGACGGCGGCGCCGGCCCGCAGCCACCAGTCGACCGACGTGTGTCCGGCGGCAGTGCTTCCCTCCGCAGCGTTTCCGGCAGCAGAGTGCCCGGTCAGCAGCAGCTGCACCAGCTCATCCGGCCGCAGGCCGGCGTGGATGGCCGCGTACAGCTGCTCGGCGGTGAACGGCGCCGAGACGTTGTCCCGCGGCATGATCAGGCGCACCCACCGGCGGTCGGCTGGTACCTCTGCCCGCCGGCTCACCGCCGGCTGCCGACTTCCGGTCCGCCGGCTCATGACCGGCTCCCTTCGGTGGGCCGGTATCCGTAATCGGCGGCGACGGCGAGGACCTGCGCTACGTACACGGTCGAATGGTTGTAACCGAACAGCGCCTGCGAGACATCCCAGCCGCCGCCGGGCAGGGCGCCCGAGTGGCGCAGATGATTCGCCGCGGCCAGCACCGCCGGCCCCGGGTCGAACGGCGTCGCGCCCGGGACCACGTTGAACAGCTGCCAGGAGCTGGGCAGGAACTGCATCATGCCTTCGGCTGGGCCGCCCGGAACCGGTGGGCCCACCGCCGCCGGATCGAACCCGGATTCGACTTTGCCGACAGCTGCCAGCAGGGCGGGGGGCAGGGCGTACCGGCGCGCTGCTGCCAGGAACGCGGGGCGTAGGGCGGCCGGGACGGCACGCAGTTGGCTGGCCTCGCTGCCGGTGGCCCCGGGAACTGCGGTGACCCCGGCATCGGTCAGCGCGGCCGCGTCGGGGGCGCCGGGGAGCGCGCCCGCGTCGGGCGCACCGGCCAGGGTGAGCAGCACCAGCAGCGGGAGGCCGAAGCAGCAGCCGGCAACGGCCGCGATCAGCCGGGTCATGGGCGCGGCCCGCTGCTGGCGAGGGCGTGCTCGTGGTCGGCGGCGACGATGTGGACGGGGCTACGGTCGCCGGCGGTCAGCAGCAGGCCCCGTCCGGTCCGGCCGGCGTGCAGCCACTCTCCTTCAGCTGCGGTCAACCCCAGCCCGGCCGTGACGGCCGCGCGCTCATGCTCCGCGCAGCCGAGCAGCAGCTTGGTCGCCGCGTTCGCGAGGACCGCCTGACCGGCGGGCAGGGTCAGGAAGTCCGAGAGCCGCTGCGTGACCACCTCCAGGCCGACCCGGTACTTGCGGGCCCGGCGGGCGAACTGCGCCAGCAACTCGGCGGCCGCGGGATCGTCGAGCAGCAGGTGGGCCTCGTCGACGATGACCAGGCGGGGGCGGCCGGCTGCGGTGCCTACGGTCTGCGCCCAGGCCCAGCCCAGCACGCAGGACATCACCGCCGGCCGCGCCCGCCCGGGTACCGCCCGCAGGTCGAAACACACCGTCGCCGGCGGGTCGAGCAGCTCGGGGTTCGGCGCGAACAGCCCGGCCAACGTCCCGCCCGCGGCCAGCGCGAGCCGCGCCGGCAGGTCGGCGCCCGCGAACGGCGGGCGCGCCACCAGGTCGGTGATCGCCGCGAGCAGGTCGGCGGGGGACGGGCTTTGGTCCGTGCGGGCGCGCAGCGCGACCAGGGCGCGGTCCAGCAGGGCCACGTCGATCGAGCTCAGCGGGGTGCCGAGTAGGGCCGCGGCCCAGGAAGTCAGCAGCGCTAGGCCCTCGGTGGGGTTCAGCCCGGGGCGGCAGGCCAGCCCGACCGGGTCCAGGCCGGCCGGCTGCTCCCCCACCCGCAGGCACAGCCCGCCGAGCGCCTCGGTGAGCGGACCGAACTCCCCCTCCGGGTCGACGATGACCGCCGCGGTGCCGGTAGCGCTCTGCCGCAGCAGCTCCAGCTTCGCCGCGTAGGACTTGCCGGCCCCGCTGGTCCCCACCACCAGCCGGTTCGCGTTGTGCGCTGACCACCTGTCCAGGACCAGCGGGACACCCGAGTCGGGGTCGACGCCTACCAGGCTCCCCGCCTGCTGGCGAGCACTAGCGGTCGCCGTCCCGGCGTTCCCGGCCTGCTGGCGAGCACCGCCGGCCGCGGCGAGCATGGTCGTGGGGGGCTGGGTCGGATGCGGCAGGGTGGCCGCCACGCTGGCGCTGTCCAGCAGCCGCCACGGCCAGGGCAGCGCTGGACCGCCTGGGCCGCAGGCATTCCAACCGGGCCGCTGCTGCAGGCGGAGGGCGCCCGCTCCGGCCAGCAGCCCGGTCAGGACCGCCCGCAGGTCCTGCTCGGCGTGATCCAGGGCCGCCCGGTTGTCCGCGCAGAGCGCGCAGAGCAGCTGGGCGTGCCACAGCCGGGTGCTGCCCCGCGCGACGGCCTCGCGCAGGTCCTGGGTCGCGGCTTCGGCCAGCTCGTCGGCCGGATCGCGCAGCCGCCCGCTGCGCTCATCCAGCGCCGCTGTGGACATCAGCGCGGTCAGCCGGCGGCGCAGCATCCGGCCGGCGAGTTCCCTCGGTACCGGCCGCAGGTGCAGCACCACGGCTAGGCAACGCTCGGCCACCGGGCGCAGCCAGCCGGGGTGGACGGTGGCGGGCCAGCCGGTGACGGGGATCACCCGGGCTACCCCGCCGCCGGCCAGCCAGAGGTGACCGGCGAGCTCCCCGCCCACCTCCGGCCACGGCGGGAGCATCGCGGCCGGCGTTGCCTCGATCAGGATCGTGCGGCGCGGCCTTGCCGAGGCCGCCAGCTGCCGGATGAACAGCGTGGCCGGGTCACTGCCGCACCATGTCGCGCTCCCCATCGGGACCGATGGCACCCGGCCGTGCCACCTGCACCGGCCGCTCGGCTGCAGCGATCAGATCAGCCAGCTCGTCGAGGGCGGCCGCCTTCCCGGCGGCGTCGCGCATCGCGTAAGCCGGCCGGAGCGCCACGTCAGCAGCCACAATCGGCTCCCGGTCCGAGCAACGCCAACCAGAAGCCCGGGTCGCCCTCGGGCGCCGGGAGGGATCCGGCCCACGGGTCTGGTGGAATCGGCGCGGGGAACGGCACTACCGGGGCAACCGGAGCAAACGGTGCGGCCGGTGAGGGCGGCGCCGAGCGGGAGGGTTGTCCGGCTAGCAGCCGCGCCCCCACCGCCAGGCTCGCCGCCAGCGCCACCGCCACGGTGAGCGCGAGGGCACGGCCGGCCAGGGGAGCACGTACACGGGTCCGAACTGCGACCGGCGCCTTACCCGTTTCCGTCGCAACCCGTTCCGCGGCAACGGCTTTCGGGGTCACGGGTTTCGCGGTCACGGGTGTTGCGGTCACGGCTTCGGGAGCGGCGGACCGGCGGCGCCGGTAACCGAGCGCCAGCCGCAGCCAGGTCAGCAGCGACCGGCCGTCGGGGCGGCAGAACGCCGCGGCCACGCCGAGGGCCAGCAGCGAGCCACCGGCCACGACGGGGAGCGGTGCGGGCCAGCGCAGTACCGCAAGCGCGGCGCCGGCGCCGGCCAACGCGAGCCAGCCGGCCATCGGCAAGGTCACCGAACCGGCGAGCCGGTCCGGCACGTCGATGTCGCCGGGGACGAACACCACCGGCTCGCCCCTCATTTGAGGGCCGCCAGTACGAGGGTGACGACCAGGTTCGCGGACAGCGCCAGAATCAGGCCGACGACCGCTGACATCAGCCCGGTCTTGGCCTCCGCCTGCCGGATGTGATTGCCGCCGCTGGTGGTCCACCGCACCCCGTTGATCGCGATGAACAGCACGGCGATGCTCGCCGCCACGGCGGTCACATAGTCAGTGAGCCGGGCCGCGAACGAGGTGACCTGCCCGATGTTGGCGCCGCCTGCCGCGTGCGCGCTCTGGACGCGCCACACCAGCAAGCCGACGAGCACGACGCTCACCGTCAGCGCCCGCAAGATTTTGACTTTCATCTCTCGGTTCCTCTCTGCTGTCGGGCCTGCTCGGCCCGGGTTAGTTGGGTGCCGCGGCGGAATGGGACCGCGGGCGAGGTCGGGTCACTGCACGGGCGCGACGTAACCGGCGAGTGACCTCACCGGCGTCCACGCCAGTGGCTGCGCCGGCGGCCCAGCCGGGGATCTTCACCATCAGCGCGAGTACGGCCACCCCCGACAGCGCCCCGACCAAACCTGAACGTTCCGAGGAGAAAAGGGCGACGTAGGTCCCGAGCAGGACGGCGTTCGCCACCGGCAACAGCACGGTGGTCAGCTGCAGGCGCCACCAGAGCCGGGCGACCCCACCGCCGCCGGGGAGAACCGCGAGGCCCATCGCGAAAGGGGCCAGAATCACCAGCAGCCACAGGGTCGCCCACCGCACCAGGCCCAAGACCAGCAGTGCGACCAGCAGGACCACGCCGACGGTGACCGTCACCAGCAGCGCCAGGCCGGCCGCCGCATCCCCTTGCAGCACCCGGTGGAAGGCGGCGCTCACCGGGTTGTCGGTTCGCTCAAAACCCCCTGCCACGAAGGCGTCCACGATGCGGTTGGCCAGCTGGACTTCGAGAGCTACCAGGGGAAGTGACAGCACGGCGGTGAGCAACCCGCCGGCCAGCCGCAGGCCGAGAGTTTCCCGCGCGCTCATCGCGAGGCGCGAGGACGGGCCGGGGATCAGCGCCAGACCGGCGATCGCCAGCAGCAGGCCGGCGCAGCCGAACAGGACCGCCAGGGAGGTGAGCCAATACTGGCGCAGGGTCGCTTCGGCGGCCAGGTCAGGGGTGTGCAGCACGTAACGGGCGACGGGTGCGGCGAGCTGGCCAAGGAAGTCCTGGCTCAGCGAGCGCAACAGGCCGGCGACGGCCTCGACGACATGGCCGATCAGGTAGTGACCCAGTCCCGCGAGGGGGTTCGGGATGTCGATACCGGGCCCGGACTGCCCGGTCGGGATCACCGCGGGAAGGGCTGCAACGAACGTCTTCTGCGGCAAGGAGGTCTCCTTGGTCGGCCGGCTCGTGCCGGATGACCTGGAGACTGCAACACCAACCTCACCGCAACCTCACCGCAACCTCACCGCGGCGAGGAGGTTGCGGTGAGTTTGCGGTGAGGTTCGCGGGGGCGCACGGGGCGGCAAGCTCAGCGAGCCCGCCTTGCCGGCAATCGGACGACGCCAGGTGATGTATGATGATGTCATGCAGCGAACTCAGATCTACCTAGACAGGGAAGAGACGAGCCTGCTCGACCGGGCGGCGTCCCGCACCGGTGCTTCCCGGTCAGAATTGATCCGGCGAGCGATTCGCACCCAGTACGGCATGCAGACATCGGAGCGGCGGCTTGCTGCACTTCACGCCTCCGCGGGGGCGTGGCGGGACCGGTCAGACACCGGCGCCGACTACGTGGACAACATCCGTGGCGAGCGGGTTCGTTGAAGCTGCTCGACACCTCGGTGGCCATCGACCACCTCAGGGGTTATTCCGTGGCCACAGCGCTTCTCGAAGGCCTGCTCCGATCCGATGACGCCCTCGTCGCCAGTGAACTCACCCGCTTCGAATTGCTCACCGGAGCGCGCCACGACGAGCGCCCACACCTGGCGGACTTTTTTTCGGTGGTCGACTGGGCTCCGGTGACCGAGGACATCGCCCGACAGGCTGGCGCGTACGCCCGTTCCTATCGGCGAAGCCACGCCTGGATCGGGGTTGTCGATTACCTGATCGCCGGCACGGCGTGCGTACTGGGTGCCGACCTAATCACGGTCAACCTACGCCACTTCCCCATGTTCGCAGGCCTTCAAGTGCCGTACCTGGATGAGTGAGGGCCCCGATCGCGGCTAACCCCGCGAACGGACGAGGTCCCGGGCCGTCAACGCGGCCGTCACGACGGCGGCGACGACACTGCCTACCAAAAAAGGCCATTCGGGCGGCGATCATGGCTGGCGATCTTAATGCGGGATGCTCTACGCCAAGTCCCTGACCGAAACACCCTGGGGCCTCGCGGAAAGCGACGTGCGCGACCTGCGTGATGCCGGCTTCAGCGACGGCGAAATCCTGGAGATCAACCAGGTGACGGCCTACTTCAACTATGCGAACCGAACGGTTCTCGTCCTCGGCTGTTCGACCGACAGCGAGATTTTGGGCCTCTCGCCGCACGACACCCAGGACCCCGATAACTGGGACACCAGTAACGGGGAGCCGATCACGCCGTATGGTCGCGCCGATGAACCCAATCGCCTTCGTGCGAGCCCTGCCTCAGCCGCTGAAGGCTCTCTACGCGCTATGGGTGGTCGGCGTGCTGGTTGCGGCTGCCGCCAGCTTTGCTGGTGCGGCCAAGGTGGCGTTGGCGCCCATGGGGATCATCGTTGTCATGACCGGGCTGACGCTGCTGACGAATTACCGCGGTAGCGCAGACGCGTTGGCCGCCGCGATGAAGCAACAGCGCCCGTTGGGCGTGGACTACTCGCGGTCGGTGCTGTCGACGCCTGGTTACGCGCGGTTCTTCGGCGGCTTCGCCCTTGTCGTCGGGGCCTGATTTGTCTACAGCGCAATCGCGGCGATCTGACCGGGCCGCGGCCGCGGCTGAGACGGCCGGCGCTACGGCCCGAGCAGGGCGGCCGGGATAACCGCCACCCCGTCTTTACGGCGGTAGGCCCGGGCTCCGATGGTGACGACAGCAGTGTCGAGCTGCTGGTCGCCTAGCCACTGCAGGTCCTTGACGCCGCGTCATCGGCTGTTGAGCCGAACTTGACCTCGAGCGCGACGACCCTGTGGTCCGGTCGCTCGAGGATGAGGTCGGCTTCGTGTTCGCCGTGGCCGGCGCACCCAGTGCGTGAGCGTGTAGCGCTACCGGTAGCACGGTCGCGGTGTCGGTGTCGGTGGAGGATCCGCTGGTACGGCTGTGCCGGATCTGGTCGGCGATCGGCGGCCTCACTGATCCGGGTACGGCCCCCGAACGCCATCGAACGATCCGGCGGATTGGCCAGGTCGGGGGCGCAGGAGGGAGTTGCAATGTTGCGCTGGTGATAGCACAATGCAAGCATGACCAATGTGCTCGTCCGTGACCTTTCGGAGGAGACGCACCGCGAGCTTCTGCGTCGAGCCGAGCAGCGTGGGCAGTCGCTGCAGCAGTACCTCGCCGCCGAACTGAGCCGGCTCGCCGTCTCGCCCACCCTGGACGACGTGCTGGGGCGTATCGAAACGCGCCGCGGTGGCAGGGTGGGCTTCGAACAGGCAGCGGAGGATCTCGCCGATGAGCGTTCCTCCGGGTGATCGTCGTCGACGCCTCCGTGCTGGCCAATGCTGTCGGCGACGACGAGGCCGCCGGCCAACAGGCCCGCGGCTTGCTCCGTACACATCGTGAACTCGCCGCCCCCGATCTCATCGACGTCGAGACGACTGCCGTCCTCCGGCGGCGGTGGTTGGCAGGCTCTGTCACCGATGAGCGATTTGAGCAGGCCATTGCCGACCTGCCCGATATGCCTCTTGCTCGGTTTCCCACGCTGGGGCTAATGCGGCGAGCATTCGAGCTGCGTGCAAACGTCACTGCCTATGACGCATGCTACGTGGCCCTCGCTGAGGCGCTCGATTGGCCGCTGTGCACTGCCGACCGTCGCCTTGCCCATGCCTCCGGACCACGCTGCTCAATGCAACTGATCACACTACCGAGCTGATCTGCGGGTCGCAGGACTGTCCTGCCACTGCCCTCGGATACCCGCGCCCTTAGCTGTTTAGGCCGGGGGCAGCAACTGGCAGGCCCAACGTGTGAGCCGAAGCGAGCAGCCGTTGGTCGTAGGCGACGAACGCCTCCAACACCTCGCGTGTGGCGGACACCACGTGTTGAGCCGTCGCGAGATGGATGGCGTCGAGCGAGCGCAGGTCGCGGTCGTCATAGCCTGCCGCCCGAGCGATCACCGACGAAGACACGGTCACCACAGCGACGCCTCGCAGGACGTCGGCCGCGCGGGACAGCCGCTCCGGCGCGCTGCGCCGCGTAGCACGGAGGAGTTCCACCTCGATGAGCACGGAGGACAGCACTGTCGTCGATTGGCGAGGCGCCAACCAGCGAGACAGCTCAAGGCTGTGCGCCTCCGATCGCACGAGCTTCATGGCGGCGGAGGTATCGAGGTAGATCACCCAGCGATCACCAACGGCCCTGGTCCTCGCGATCGGAAACGACCGCGTCCGAGCCGGACGAATCCTGCGCGCTCGCGTCGGACTCGGAGAACAGGGGGAGCGTGCCGAGGGCAGGGCGCAGCTCGCCTGACTCGATGAGCACGTTCAGCGGATCAGGCAGTGCTGGCTCGAGAATGGCCACCCGAGAGCCGTTCCGGGTGATCGCCACCCGTTCGCCGGCTTCCACCCGTGCGAGCACATCGGCCGTGCGCTGGTTGAGCTCACGAATCGGAACCTGTCGCATGACTCGAGGGTACTACGGACGCGTAGTACATGGCCAGAGCACCGCCTTTTTTCACGGCCATTGAGTCGATTCCGGTCTTGTTGCTGAAGTGCGCGCAGCCCGCTCGGAACGTGCCGGCGTAACCCGCGACGCTATGGGTGAGCAGGCGGGCATCTGCTCGCGCGGCCGGGGAGGGTGTGGGGCGCGTGACTCAAGTTCCGCGCCGGCTGGTGGTGGTGGACGAGGGCAGCGGACCGGCCGTGGTACTCGTTCATGGGCAGCCGGGGTCCACCCTGACGTGGGAACGGGTGAGACCGCTGCTGACGGATCTCGGGCTGCGGGTGCTCACCGTCGACCGGCCGGGCTACGGCCGGACCGGGGGCCTGGCAGCCGACCTGGCGGGAAACGCGGCAGCGGTCAATGCGGTCCTGGCTGAGCGCGGGATCGATTCCGCCGTCCTCGTCGGACACAGCCACGGGGCGGCGGTGGCGTTGGCGACCGCCGCCCTCTACCCCCGCCGGGTGCTGTCCCTGGTGCTGGTCGCGCCCGCCGTGGGGCCCGAAGCCCTCGGCTGGCCGGATCGGGCCCTCGCCAGCCGGGCGGGGGGCCCGGCGTTGACCTGGCTCGGTTTCCGGGGGTTGGGTGTGCTGCTTTCCGCCGGCTCGCTGCGGACCTGGCTCGTCGTACGTCGCATGGGGGTCGAACCGGTCGACTCCTATGAGGTGGTCGACCGGCTGCGCCGGGGCGGGATGTGGCGCACGTTCCTGGCCGAACAGCGGGAGCTGGTCCGATCCGGAAGGGTGCTGGCCGCGATGCTGCCCGCCGTGAGCGCACCAACGGCGCTGCTCGCGGGCAGGTGCGACCGCCTCGTGCCGCCCAAGGCGACACGCGCGCTCGCCTCCGCGTTGCCGGCCGCATCGGTGCGCTGGACGGCGGGCGGTCATTTCCTGCCCGCGCGAGAACCGGAGTCCGTTATCCAACTCGTGCAGCGCGCGTTCGTCTCCGTGGGGCTGCCCCGGCCGGAGAGCGCGCCACGAGCCTGACCTACACCGCGCGGCAAGGGTGTAACCGCCCTCGCTACTTACCGGCGACCAGGGGGCCCCCAGGATGCCCCCCAGGGCCCCCTGGTCGCCATCCCGGCCGAGCGCTGGCGGGACACTCCCAGGCCGCCGGGCACGTCCCAGCGAAGCGGGCACGCACAGTCAGCCTGCGTGTAACCCCGGTGCCTATCTAGCAGCGAGGGCGCTGCGGGCGCCCTCCGGTCCGGCACCGATCAACCGCTCAGTGGAGACACGATGATCGAGCATCTGGTAGAGCGCAGCGTTCGGGCCGGCGAGGCGCCCACGCAGCGAACAGTTCAGGTCGGTCGGTCACAGGGAACGGTCAGGCTCCTGACCGGGTGGGAAAACGTGGGGAACCGCGCCGGGCATAAGCTCACCCTGCAGGCCGAACAGTGGCTGGGTGAGGCATTCCTGCTCAACCGGGCAGCGCAGCACCCCCAGGTGACCTTCTACGCCGCCCTGAACCACAGCGAGTTCGGACTCACCCCGTACGTCGGGCTGTTCGGATCGTTGCGCGCCCGCGATCGCGTCGAGATTGTCATCGATCTCGCGATCCCCGAACTGCGCACCGCCGGGTGACGGCGAACCCGAGCGCCGTGACCGGACCACCGCACCATCGCCCTTCTCAACGCCGGCGAGGCGGTCAGCGCATTCGGCTTCCCAGGGTCGGCAGCGCCGTGTGCGGTGTGCTCGCCGTCGAACAGCGGGTCTCGCTCCCGATCGCGATGATCGGCGCGGCGCTGTGGACCCTGGCGGGTGATCCGACGACGTTCGGGCTACGCCGCCGTTACCTTCCCCGCCTCATCGGGTGGCTCGCGCAACGCGAACGAACCGGCTCCCGGCTCGGGCGCCTGGTCCGGATAGCACGAACAAGGCTCGAACGGCAGATACCGCCGAGCCATCTCGGGATCATTGCGTTCGCCAGGGCAAACACCCCACGGGCAATCCTCTTCGGCGAATTGGCGCTGGTGACGGCTTACGCCGCAGTCCTTCTCCTCACCGCACCGCCCTAATGAAACGCCCGCAGGGCGAGCCAGCAGGGGGAGCCGTGATGGGTCGGGCTCGGACCGGCGGCTGTTCCCTACACCCTGACCATCAACGGTCGGCTCACTCCCCTGGCGGCATGAAACGGCTATGCTTCCAAGACGAACCTGCCCAGAACCCCGCAGGAATCGACATTCCTGGCCCGCACGTCGAGGCGATACCAGGGGACCGCTGGATGGACGGTGGGGAGCGCGTGGCCCTGACGGGAGGCGACGGCAGACCGCCGGTCCCGGAAGATGGCGGAGAGACGGATCGGCGGCCCTTCTCGGACGCCACTTACCCGGATTGGGAGGCTATTTACTTCGACAACGTCGGCCGGGTCTACCGACTGATGTTCTCCCGGGTAGGCAACCGCGACGACGCGGAAGACCTCACCACGGAAGTCTTCTTGGCCGCGCTGCGCCCGCTGCGAGTCTCGGCGTCCGTCGGTGAAGTCCGCGCCTACTTGGTGACGACGGCACAGACCGTACTGGCCAGCTTCTGGCGCAAGCGATACGGGACGCAGGTGACAGTTGTCGGCATCGATGCCGCCGTCGAGTTCCTGATCGACGTCGGGAGGGGGGAGCCAGACACCGCTGGAGAGGCGAAGGCAAGCAGGCGACTCGCCCAGATCATGGCCGGGCTGTCGGACCGCTACCGACGCATCCTTGAGCTGAGGTTCCTGGAGGGCTGCTCCGTCCAGGAAGCCGCGTTGGAACTCGGGGTCAGTGTCGGTAACGCCAAGGTGCTCCAACACCGGGCCCTTCGCCCGAGCAGCCGAAGTCGCCGCCGGGGTGACGGGGTGAACAACCTGCGCCGCGGGCCCGGCGCCAGGGGCTTCGACGATGCCGCGATCGCCGACCTGCGCGCCGCGATCCGCAGCGCGGCTGCCGAGCCTGGCATCTTGCAGCCTCGGGAACAGTTCGTCGCCGACCTGCACCGGAATTTGCGCGCCGACGCCGACCGGATGCCGGCCAAGGGCACAACGGCGCGGCGGATGCGGCGCCGCCGGGTACTGCAGGTGGCGGCAGGGGCGATCGGCGCGGTGGCGCTCGGCGCCGCCGGGGAAAATGCGGCCGAACAATTGCGCGGGACGCCTCGGGGCAACAAGCCGCTGGTCCCGAGCGCCGGAAGGTGGACGGCTGTCGCGACAACGGCACAGATGCCGGCCGGCTCGGTGATCGCCTTTACCGTTGCCGGTGTCGCTGGGGTGGTGGCCAACGAGGAGGGTCGGCTGGGGGCGGTTTCCGCCGTGTGCACCCACCAGGGGTGCCTGCTACGCCTGAACGCGGCGCAGCGGCGCCTCGATTGTCCCTGCCATTCTGCCGCTTTCTCACTATCCGGGGCGCTGTTGCATGATTCCTTGCCTAACCGTCCGCGGCCGCTGCCCCAGCTCGATGTGCGGGAGAGGTCCGACCGGATCGAAGTGTTGCTGCCGCCAACGTGAGTTATCCGGCGATCGCGTTCAGCCGCCGGTGACCCGGGCCTTCCCGAGCCCAATGCCAGCCAGCACGAGCAGGGCCAGACCTACCGACACGAACAGCCGCGAGCCAACCGGGAAAAGGAAATAGGGCAGCACCGGTACGGCCGCGCCGAGCAGGAAGGACACTCCGATGATGATGGCGGCCTGACCCAACGGTGAATCACCGGCGGTGTATGGGATCCGGAGGTGCTCCGACAGGGCGTCAGCGACTCGTCCGGCCGCGTCTGACGACAGCCCCTCAAGTTCCAACATCTCAGTCAACTCCCGCCGCTCCCAGGCAAAGTCTGCGCCTAGCTGCCCCCGTTCGCGGGATAATTCTGTTTCGAAAAGCTCGCGTTGGCTCTGGCCCGCGACGTAGGCGCCCAGCGCCATCGACACGGTTGCCAACACGCCCGCCAGCCCGGCGACGAGAACCGTGAAGCGGGTCGCCGAGCCGGCGTGGACACCCGTGACCAAGGCGAGGGTGGTGAGCACGCCGTCCTGCGAGCCGGGACGCCCCCATGGGCCTTGCCCCGGGTCCTTTGCCGTGGGGGGGCCGGCGCTCATTCGGGGACGCCTCGTTGCGCGCGGCGAACCTTGGCGTAGCGGGCGACCCGCCAGATCGCGAAGCCCACCGGGCCGTAACGCCGCCGGTTTATCGCGGCGTCGAGCAAGTACAACGCGCGGGCGGCCTCGGCATGAGTCCAGACCAGCGGGAGGTTTCCAAGCCCCTCGTCGTTGTCAGGGTTGACCTGCTCGGGCATGAGCCGGGGCAGGCGCCGGTCGAGTTCGAGGGCCAACTCCCGCGCCCGGTCGATCCGGCCGGTCTTGGCCAGCGCGGCGACGGTCCACCAACTGACCGGCAGGAAAGCGCCCTCATGACCGCCGAAGCCGTCGTCGCCTCCCGGCGGGTAGCGGTAGACGTAGGGGCCTGACCCCAGGGCTTCCACGGTCCGGTCGACGAGGCGCCCGGCGCGGGGATCACGCCCGCCCAACAGACCGAACATGACGGCCAGCAACGCGGTCGCATCGGCGCTCGTCTCGTCATCGTCGTAGGCCTGGGGCAAGGAGCCGTCCGGGCGCAGGGCCTGCAGAACCCGGTCGCGCGCTTCGCGCCGCGCCGCGATCCAATGTCTGCGCTTGGTCCGTGGGCGCCAGCCGCGCGCGATCCAGATCGCCCGGTCGAGGGCTATCCACCGGCCGATGTCCGCGCCGACCAGCGAGCGGGGGGCACGCAGCTCCCAGGTGCCCGCGCTGGGCCCGGCCGGCGCCAGCGCGATCTCATCGGCGCTTTCGCAGACCAGCGACCAGATGTCGTCGTCGAGGTGTCCGCCGGTCTGCAGATGCACGGAAATTCCCTCGAGCAGGAACCCGACCGCGTCATATTGGATTTGATCGGCCGCGTCGTTTCCGACCCGGACCGGCCGGGAGCCGGCCCAGCCGGCGACCCCGCTCACCTCATGCTCGGCGGGCACCGGTCCGCCGCGGATGTCGGTCAACGGACTTGTCAGCGCGCGCGGGTCAGCACGGGTCATCCGCCGAATAAAACCGAGATAGGTCTGGGTGCCGCCGCTATCGCCGAGAAGGGCGGCGACGGACACCGCGAGGCTCGTGTCACGCAGCCAGCTGAACCGGTAGTCGAACTGGCGGTCCGCGCCGGGCGCCTCTGGCAGCGACGTGGTGACCGCCGCGACGATGGCCCCGGTGCTGGCGTACGTGCAGGCATGCATGACCGCCAGCGCGTCAGCCGCCCGATGCGGCAACAAGGTGGGCAGTCGCAGCCTTCGAGCCGCCGCCGCGGCGCGGGCCTCGATGGCGGCCAGTTCGGCTGCCAGGGCGAGCGGATCGGCGTCCCGGGCCACGCCGAAGGCGATGACCAGCGCGGCCCATGCGGCCTTCGGTGCGCAAAGCCGGCTGCTTAGCGTGTGCCCGGCCAGCTCGGCGCGCCCGCCGGTCACGGCCACCTCACCGTGGGCCAGAACCGCGGTCTCGCCCCGCCACCACGCCGGCGGTGCGTCGAAGCCGCCCAGGCTCAGGTGATGCGTTGCGTCCAACGGGCCGGTCAGGCAGCGGACGAGGCGTACGAGGGCGCTCCCCTGGTCGGCCTGGGGCAAGAGGGCATCCCAACATTCCAGCATCGCTGATCCGCGACGAATCGTGGTCAGCGCCGTCTGTCCGGCCGGTTTCGGGTCCACGGCTACCGCTTCGCCGCCGCTCCAGACGGCTCGGGTGCCCCCCGGGTCGAGCAACGACCACAACACCGGCGGGGAGTCCAACGCCGGCACGCACCACCAATTGATCTCGGTGTCGGGGCGCAGCAGCGCGGCGCTGCGACCGTCGCCGAGCAGCCGGTGCTCAGCCAGCAGCGGCCGGGACGGCTCGGCGCGCCCCGTCCCCCCCGGCGGGCGCCGCGGCCAGGCCGCAGCATCCAACGGTTCCCCAGACTCCCCGATTTCGGGGGGGCGGGTCACGGCTTCGGGTCGGGACGAGCCGGCCGGGCGCCGTGTCCGTCGTAATCACCGAAAAATGATGCTGCGGCGAGCCGAGTTGGGAGCGCCCAGGTCGGATAGGCGTGGATGGTTTGGGCCAGGCGGGCAAGCAGCATCCCGGCACGCATGGCCAGCGCCCCCTCGGCGATCAGCTCCCCGCCCCGGCTGCACACGGCGGTCATGCCCACCAGCTTGAGGAAGGGCTTGCCGCGCAGCACCCGCCCGGGCGCCGCGACCAGCTTCACGAAACCTTCCGGGGCGCCGGCGCAGCGTGGCCGATCCATCGCGCTCATCTGCACGACCGAGACCCGGGCCCGATCGCCGTAACTCTCGTAGGCTTGATCTTCGGTCAGCCCGACCCGGCCCACTTCCGGATCGGTGTAGGTGACCCATGGTACGACGCTGTCGTTCCACACCCGCCGCCCCCCAGCGAGTTCGGGCAACACACGCCCGCGGACCGGACCGGTGAACGCGTTGGCGACCGCGAGGCGCCCCTGCTCATCAGCGACATGGGTGAACTGCAGACGAGCCGTGCAGTCCCCCGCCGCATACACCTGCGGAGCGGCCGTGCGCAGATAGCTGTCGGTGCGGATCGAACCCCGCTCGTCGAGTGCTATTCCCGCCGCCGGCAGGTCGAGCCCGTCGGTAACGGCCTCGCGCCCGAGGCCCACCAGCAGATGGCTGCCGGACACCACGGTGCCATCCGCGAGGGTGACAGCGACACCGCCTGGCCTGCACCCCACCTGCTCGGCGGAGGTTCCGGTCCGCACGTCGATCCCCTCGCCGGTGAACACGTCCTCCACCACCCGCGATGCCGCCGGCTCCTCCAGCATGAGCAGCCGCGGCGCGGCCTCCACCAAAGTGACTGCGGAGCCGAGCCTTCGGAACGCCTGCGCCAGCTCGCAGCCGATCGCCCCTCCCCCCAGCACGATCAGGTGCGCAGGCAGCTGTTCCAGGGCGAACACGGACCTGTTGTCCAAGAACGGGGTGTGCGCAAGTCCCGGAATCGGCGGCACGGATGCCCGCGCCCCGGTGGCCAGAATGATCCGGCCGGCGGACATTCGGCGACCGTCGACCGCAACGGTGTCCGGACCGATGAACGAGGCCTCGCCGGTCAGCACCTCGATGCCGGACGCCGCGAGAACCGGGGGGGACTCCTCCCCGGCAATCTCGGTAATGATCCCTTGAACGCCCTTCATGACCACCGCAAAGTCGGCGTGCTTTTCGGCCGCGTTCGGTACCGGCTGTCCGGAGCGGGCTGACGACAGCCGTTCAGCGGCTGCCAGCAGGGCCTTGCTCGGCACGCACCCGTAGAAGGTGCATTCCCCACCTGGGCGTTCGCGCTCCACCAACGCGACTTTCCGGCCCGCCCTGGCCGCCGACCGGGCAGCAGCCAGGCCCGCCGCGCCCGCTCCGATCACCACCAGGTCGTAGTCGCTCACCTTTGATCCGCCATCGCCGCGCCCTTTCCGGCGCCGGCGGCATGCGGGTTCTGTTCGAGGCTGATGGCGCGGGCACTCGCGAGGGTTCGCCCGATCACCAAGATGACCAGGCCGGTCACCAGGATCACGAACGCGTCGGTGGCCGCCGCCCCGGTCTTGAACGCCGGCGCCTTACCCATCACGATCGAACGCTCGCCGTAGATCAAGGCGATCGCCCCGGCGACGTACGCGACATTGCCGACCAGCGCGGCAAAGGCGGCACGGCGGTGCGGAACCGCCCGCTTGGCCACACCACGCACCACTGCGAGAAAAACAACGGCGGCGACCACCAACATTAGACCGCTGCTGTTGCCCTTAAAGCCTGTGGCATACCCGTTCTTGCCCAACGTCAGATTCGCGCCGCTGCCATAGATCATGACGAACAGCCCGCCGACGAGCATCAACTCGGTGAGCAGCCCGCGACCGAGCACGACCGGTCGGCTGTAGTCGTGGCCGAGATCTCCCTGCTTGACGAACTCTCGGGCAATCAGAATCAGCATTCCGGGAATGGTGATACCGACGAAACTGATCCAGTTCCACATCGGTGGCATGAGCTTGGCACCGGCGAGCTGCCCGATCGAGATCGCCAGCAGGATCGTGCCGACAATCAGGATTACCCCGTCCCGCACCGCGCCCGGGAACGACAGGTGCCCCCAGCGTTCCGAACTCGGCGCGGTCACCCCGGAGAGCACCAGGCCGGCCGAGCCCAAGCCCAGTCCGGACAGAACCAGAACGAACTGCCACAAGGCGGTGTGATAGGTGACGGCGCCCTGATGGAAGGCCGGCATCGCCACCCCCAGGGAAAGCAGAGCGCCGGCCAACACGATCTCCGGAAGCAACACGCCGAGATGCACCTTGCCGCCGGGAATGGCCGCCTTAGCGGTGAGCAGGCCGGGAACCGCGACGGCGATCCCGAAGGCGACCTCCGATACCCGGTAGCCCAGGGCCGGGTGACCGGCGAAGCCGAGCACGACAAGAGCCGCGCCGTCGGCAAGGGTCGCCAGACCCAGCACCAGGGCGGCCACCCGGCAAAGCGCTTCCCGGCCGGCGTTCCCGGTTTCCGCCTGATGTTGGCCCGGACGCGGTAGCTCGATAGCGGTCATCATGAATGCCCCCAAAATGGGTCGCTGACGCCGCCCAGCGGCGAACGACGCGGGTGAGATGAACCGAGGCCGCTGCCGCGGTTCGCTTGGTGAGGAACGCCAACCTGGCGCTCTGGGTCTCCCCTGCAATACGTCGGCGGGTTACAGACGAGGGGGGGCACTCACCGAAACAGCTGGGCCGCGGCGATCACCGCCAGGATGGCCATCACCCCGCCTGCCACGATGTGCAGCACTCTGACCGGGATCCGTTGCAGCACGGTGGAGCCTGCCTTGATCGCCAAAGCGGCGACGGCAACCAGCGCGAGAGTGGCGCCCACCCCCACCGAAAGCGGATCGGCATACTTTGCCGCGAGATTGGCGATGGCAATCTGCGTCACGTCGCCCCACTCAGCGACGAAGACCACCGCGAAGCAGGTCGCCAGCACCCTCACCGGACTTCGGGTAAGGACCGCGGCAGCCGGTTGGGTCGCACCCTCGGGTGCGCCTCCCGCTCCTGACTTGTTGTCGTTGGCTGGCAGCGCGGGAGCTGCCGGCTCGTCACGTGTTGGCCGCAGCAGCAGCACCGCGGCGCCGGCGAACAGCACCGCCGCCACAGCGTCGACCCACCGCTGCGGCAACAACGTGAGAAGGCCCCCGGCCAGCACAGCGATCAGAACGTGCACGGCAAACGCGGCACTGACCCCGAGCCAGACCCAGAGCGGGCGATAGCGGGTGCCCAGCACCAGGGATGCGAACAGGCTCTTGTCCGGCAGCTCAGCCAAAAAGACGACCACGAAGGTGGTCGCGGCAACGGTCACACTCACCCGTGCGCACCGGCGCTTGGCCGTCTCCTGTCGACCGCATTGGCGGCCCGCACCGTTTGCCTCACTGACACACAAGTAGTACACGGGCGGGTTACACGTTCGGACACGTCATCACGGTACCTATGGCGGGCGGTGCGGCGCATACTAGAGTTGCCTTCCTGCGGGTTGTTCAGTTCGGCGCTGAGCCAACGAAAGAGGTCACAGAATTGAGCCGCGAGCCGCGAGCGTTTCGCCGCGGGGTCGGCCTTGACGCTGAAGGCGCGGACCGGCTACGCGCCACCATCGCGCAGGAGGCCGCCGCGCCGGGCGCGCTGGTGCCCCGGGAGGAGTTCGTCACCGGACTGCACGGCCAACTGCGCGCCGGGATCGACCGCAGCGCCGATGATGACGTCCCCGGACGAGGCCGTCGCCCAGCGGAATAAGGCGACGACGGGTGCTCCAGGTGGCTGCTGGGGTGGTCGGGGCGGCGGCCCTCGGCGCAGCGGGGGAACGGGCGGTCAACCACCCAGGGAAACCGGCCGCGGGCAGCGCTCTAGTCCCCGACAACGGTCGGTGGACGCCGGTCACGACGGCTGCCGACCTGTCGGCTCGCTCAGCGCTCTCCTTCTCGGTGGGGCACGTGGTCGGGGTGGTCGCCGACAACGGCGGGAATCCGGCGGCGGTCTCGGCAGTATGCACGCATCAGGGCTGCCTGCTGCGCCTGGATGACGCCCGTCGGCAGCTGGCCTGCCCTTGCCACAACACGGTGTTTTCGCTGTCCGGCGAGGTGTTGCACCATTCGCTGCGGAACAAGCCAGCACCCCTTCCGCCCCTGCGGGTGCGCGAGCGGGAGGGCCGCGTCGAGGTACTGCTGCCGGGCTGAGGCCTGCTGCGCCAGAACGGCCGGATCGCCCTACGGGCCTCGCCGCCGCGGGTAACCCGGGTGCTCGATTCGCACATGGCATGCCCCACGGAGCCGTCCCGTGCCCGATGAGGCGGCCGCAGGAACGAGTTTGGGATCGCGTTGAACCCGGCGCCGAGCGGGGCCGTAGAACGGGTATGGCGATTTTTCCCGCTGCCGGTGCCACCGGTGCGGCGACCGTTGCCCTCGCCGGCAACCCAAAGCTGGGCCAGATCCTGGTGAATAGCCTCCGCACCATCAGCCGCAGCGACGGGGGGCGGCACCAGTCGCGGACGCACCGCGCCGCCGGGACGTGGCTGGCGAGCACGGCCGCCCTGGTCCTGGTGACCTCCGGCTGCACGGCGGCGACGAACACGCTGCATCCAGGGCGCGAGACGATCAAGACCGGCCACACCGCCAGCCTCAACACAGTGTTGGTAGACGGCGAGGGGCGCACGCTCTATCTGTTCGTCAACGACCCCCCGGGCCACAGCGCCTGCAGCGGCGCCTGCGCGAGCGTCTGGCCGCCGGTCAGCTCCAAAGGCTTTCCCGTCGCGGGTAGCGGGATAGCCGCGCACCAGCTGACCACCATTCACCGCGGCGACGGGGGCACCCAGGTCGTTTACCACGGCCACCCGCTCTACTACTACCAAGCCGACACCGGATCCGGCGATGTCTACGGCGAAGCAATCGCCCAGTTCGGCGCCGAGTGGTACGCCGTCTCACCGGCCGGCGAGCAAGTCGAACCGAAGGGCGGCGGCAGCGGTGGTTCCTGAGCGGCCGGCCGACAGCAGCGCGATAACCCGACGCGGGCTGCGCTACCTCAGCGCGCTACTGCTGTTCGGGATCGGGGCGGTGCACCTCCAGCAATACTTCGGGGTCTACTACCGAGTGATCCCGGTCATCGGGCCGCTGTTCGCGGCGAACTTCGCCATCGCCGTGCTGCTCGGCCTCGCCTTACTCATTCCCCTGGAGCGAATCCCCCGCATCGGGCGCCCGCTGCTCATCCTGACGAGCGCCGGTGCTATCGCCTTCGCGGTGGGCGTCATCGCCGGACTGGAACTGAGCGAACTCGGCACTCTGTTTGGCTTCCACGAAAACGGCTACCGGTTCGCGATCACGCTGTCGCTCGCACTGGAAGCCGCCGTGATCCTTTTGCTCTCGGCGTTCTTGGCGTTGGAGGCGAAGGCCACCTCGCGACGCTGAGCCGCCACTTGCCCCGTGGAAACGTCAAGCGCCCACCACGCCGCGGGGGAGGTGCAACCATTCTGATCGGCCGTAAGGCGAATGGGCAGCACGTCACGGTTGCGAGCCGGGAGGGAGAAGCACCGATGGCCTGGATTGCCACCGTGTCATACGAGGAGGCCGACGCCAGGCTCCGGAGCCTTTATGACCGGGTCGCTGGACCGGATAAGAACGTGGACAACATCATGATGATGCACGGCCTGCGGCCGCACACATGGCGCTCTATAAGAGCGTGCTACATCACTCGGCGAACACACTCCCGCCCTGGTATTTGGAAACGGTCGGGATCTGGGTCAGCGCCCGCAACCGATGCGACTACTGCGTAGAGCACCATTTCGCCGGGCTGCAACGGCTGCTACGCGACGACTCACGCTCCGTGGCCATCCGCGCAGCGATCATGGCGTGCGATCTTTCCGCCGCCCCACTCAGCCACGCGGAAAGGTGCGGGCTGCGCTATGCCCAGGCGTTGACCGAGGCACCCTGGGACCTCGACGCTAGCGCGGTGAGGGGCCTGCGTGAGGTTGGATTCACCGACGGGGAGATCCTCGAGATCAACCAGGTCGCGGCCTACTTCAACTATGCGAACCGCACGGTCCTCGGCCTCGGCTGCTCCACCGCTGGCGACATCTTGGGGTTGTCCCCCCAGGACACCCGCGACCCGGACAACTGGGGGCACCGGTAACGGCGGCAGATCCGCCCTGAACGGAACCCGGACACATCCGTTGGCACGCAGGGCAGTAGTGAGGTGGCTCGGCGATCCGCCAAGGCGTGTTCAATGCTCCGCGCGGCGAACATCACCTGGAATGGACGGGCGCCAGGTCGAGGCCGACCAGCCGCCATAGCGTCGGGTACGGCCGCCGGAGCAGGCCGAGCTGGGTGCACAGCGACTTGACCTTGGCCAGGGACGCAGCTACTTCCGCCCTGTGGCGCGGGTTGGAATCATAGGCCTCCACGACGACGTGCGAAGGGATCGCGTACTGCCCGATGATCTGCGCCGAGGGTTTGAGCATCATCTGCGCCATCGAACTCAGCACAAGCGGCGCCCCGATGGCAAGTTGAACGCGCCGCATCGGTCGCAAGGTCGGCACGGTGCGCTTGAGGTAGTGCCGGGCGAACGACAGGTGCCGCGCCTCCTCCGTCACGTGGATGCGCATGATCCGTTCCAGCAGTGGGTGAATGGTCCGATCCGAGCGCAGCTCGCGGCGTTGCACGTAGTCAATCGGGTCTTCGCCGGCCAGCACGAACAGGAAGAACAACTGCGGGAATCGCCGCCCGAGTTTCACGATCCACCGGCTCGCCAATCGGTCGGCGGCTTTCAGCCCGCCGGCATCGAAGCCGCTACGATTGACGAACTCCTGGAACATCAGCGAGTGCTGCGCCTCCTCGATCACCTCGTGGTAGGCGTAGCGGAACTCCGGTGCGCGGTTCGGCAAGGTGCCCGCGAACTCGAGCAGACCGCGTTTGAGCACCGATTCGAAAATCAGGCCGGTCTTCATCTTGCTGGCCACCAGCTCACAGCCCAACCGAGCGCGGGTCGGCGCGGGTAGCGCCTGGTACCAGCCGGTCGCGCCCAGCGGGTCGTCCGCGAGTAGCTCCCAACGCGCGTCATGCGGATCCAAGGCCAGTTCCGGGTTGTCCCAATCGACGTCGGCGTAAGCGTCGAAATGCCGGGACACGGACTGGCTATTGAGCCTGTCCAGCAGCGAAAACCAGGCGCTATCCGCGGCCGCGCTCTTCCCCCGGAACACCGGGACGTCAGTGGTCGACATGATTGCTCCCTTCGATATTGGTGGTAAGAGCGGGTCGCAGCAGCGCCTTGAAGGCGTTCAGGACCTCGCCTGCCGGTAGCGGGTCGTAGCCAGGCAGGAGCCGGCCGAGCGCGAGGCCGTCGAGCAACGCGTAGACCAACCCGAGGCCAACCCGGGCCGACTCGGGGTCGGGGCCGATCTCGGCGGCGAACACTTCCCGGAAAACGGCCTCGCTGGCGGCCAGGAACTCCCGGTCCATCCGCACCACCGGCTCGGCGAGCTGCGGGTCGACCCGCGCGGCGACCCACAACTCGGCCCAGGCCACGAAGGTCGGCCCGGAAAACATCGACCACAGCAGATCGATCGCGGCGTCGATCCGGTCGGCGCCCGGCGTCAGGTTCGCCATCGCCTTGCGGAACTCGGCGTGGCGCTGCTCGAACAGATGCCCCACCGCCGCGCACAGCAGGTCGTCCTTGGTGGGAAAATGGTGCAGCAACGCGCCCGAGGACACCCCCGCCCGGCGGGCTACCGCACCGGTGGTGGTGCCCGCGAAGCCCGCGCTCACCAGGCATTCCACCGTGGCGTCCAACAGCGCACCCCGGGTCGTCGCGGTGCGCTGCGCCTGGGTACGCCGGGGACGGCCTTGCACTGGCATGTGGGACAACCTTGCACCCAACAAACAAACCGTCAAGACTTCTTGTAATAGGGTGCCCGGCTAGCGCTACCCGGCGTCGCCTACCGTGCTGGTGCTGTGCTGGTTGGTGCTGTGCGTCGTACCGGCCGGGTGGCCGTCGGCCGGGCTGGTCTTCGTGGGCACCTCGCTCGGAGCCAGCACCCGGCTGTCACCGGGGTAGGCCTTTGTGAACCCGTTCGTGGAGTACCAGACGTCGCGGTTGAGCTGGCCCATCGGAACCGAGTCCTCGGTGCCGAAGTTCTGCTGCTGCGCCCAGGACACCCAGGCCCGTTCGACCCGGCTCATCGCCGCGGCGGGGGGCGGGTACTCATCGAGGGGGATCTGGTTGGGCCTGGCCTTGAACGGGGTCAGGTCGGGCTTGTTGGTGAACGCGCCGGTCATCGCGACCGCGGCGAGGTCGAGCTGGTTCATCGGCGGCAGGCCGAGGATCGCCTCGATGGTCTTGTCGACGTTGAGCTCAGAGTAGTAGTCGTGCACGACCGCGCCGTGCTTGGCGTAGGGGCTGGCGATAAAGGTGGGGTTGCGGTGCCCGTCGACGTGGTCGACCCCGTTCTGGCTGTCGTCCTCGATGACGAACACGGCCGTGTGCGCCCAGTCCTTGCTGTGGCTGATCGTATCGATGATCCGGCCGGTGGCCAGGTCGTTGTCGGCCACCTCGGCGCGCGGGGTCGGGAAGTTCGGCTGTACGCCGGCGGTGTGGTCATCCATCACCCACAAAAGGTTCAACGCGGGCAGCGCGCGCTTTTTCTCCAGCTGGGCGAAGTCCCGGTTGAACAGGTCGGTCCGGTACTGGTCGGGGATCTGCAGCTGGAAGTTCGGGAACGACGGCACCAGGATGTGCTCCAGGCTCGGCACGTCCGAATGGCTCTGGTAGTAGCCGATCGGGGCGTGCAGCGGCCCCTGCGCCTTTCCTTCCAGCACCTGGCTGTCGTGATACCACTGCTGCCAAGTGCCCTGCGGCGCGGTGTTTCCGGGGCCGTTGAAGTAGTTCGCGTACTCGCCCCACACCTTGGTGCTTACCCCGTGGCGCGCGGCGTTGTCCCAGATGAACCCGCTCTTGGCGTAGGCGAGGCTGTCGCCACCCTGCGCCGGGTAGCTGCGGGTGAAGTTGCCGAACGACTTCTCGATGTAGTCGTTGACGAATGCCTGGGTCAGCCAGTTGTGCCCGTCAGCGGACAGCGTGCCGTCGGAGTACAGGTTGTCGATCAGCGGGAACTGCTTGGCCAGCGCGTGGAAGTTAGGGGTGATCGGTCCGCCGAACTGCGCGAGCGCCGCGGAACCGTTGCCGCGCGGGTCATCGCCGAGAACCTGGTCGTACGTGCGGTTCTCCTTCACGATCACGAACACGTGCTTAATCGTCGATGGGTCGCCCAGGTGCAGCGGAACAGCAACCGGCTTGGCCTTCTTGTTTCCCCTGGCGTTGCGGGCCTGGATGCCGTTCCACTGGTTGTCGGTGAACACCTGAGCGGTGTCGGCCTGGACCTGTCGCTGGGTGGTCGGCGGCGTGATGATCGCAATGGTCCCGACATCGGAGTAGACGCTGTGGCCGGTCGCCGGCGCCGTGCCCGGACCCTTGTTCTGCGTCTTGACCGGCCCGAGCGAGCCGACACCCTTCTCGTTGCCGACGATGAGCTTGCCCAACTGCTTGTCCATCAGCACCGAGCCCGGGTACCAGCCGGTCGGCAGCAAGCCGTCGAAACCGACGGGGTTGTGGGCATCGGTGTAGCTGTACTCGGCGATCGCGTTGTCCCGCCCGAGGCTGACCGCCAGGTGATTGGCGTCAACGAAGGCCATCGCGTTTGGGCTGGCACCGTACGCCTCGCCCGGCACCGGGTTCACGTTGAATGTTTGCCCCACGCTCTGGGCGGCGGTGTCGATCACCGAGATGGAGTCGTCATTGCTGTTGGCGACCAGCAGGTCGGTGCCATGGGCCAGCAATGCGGTGGGCTGCAGGCCAACCGCGAACGTCGTCACCGCCTTGTTGGTGGCCAGGTCGATCTCGCTAACGGTACCGGTGCTGGCACTGCCGTCGGTGGTGTCGCTGACGATGTTCGTGCCGTAGCTCGGGTTGACGAAATCCGTCGGCCCGGCCGGCCGCCCGCCCTGGTTCGCGACGTACGCTTTGCCCCCCAGCACCACCACATCGCGCGGGGCGTTGCCGGTGGGGATCTGCGTCTTGACGGCGCCGGTCGTCGGATCGAGCACTGCCAGCGTGTTGTCACCGTTGAGGGTCACCAGCATCGACTTGCCGTCCGGGGTGAATACCACGTCAGAGGGCAGCGGCGCGTCGATCCCGGTGGCATCCCCCGTGGGGATGGTGGTCTTCATGCCGGGAAGGGGGACGACGGTTGGCGTACCAACCATGCCAGTAACCGGATCAACCGGGAACCGCAACAGATCACTGGACTGCCCGGCCCACAGGAACTTTTCGTCCGGCGAGTAGGCCAGGCCGCCGTAGGACACGTCCCCCGATCCGACGTTCTTCGGGGTCTGGTAGGTCTGCAGCACCTTCTTGCCGATCAGGTCGACGATGGTGATGACGCCCTTGCCGTCCCAGGTGAGGTCGACGGCCTTCTTGCCGTCCGGGCTCAGTGTGGTGGTGATCGGCCGGCCCGGCTGCTCGATGACGTCGCCGATAGGCGTCACGAACTGGTTGTCCGGGGTGAGGACCGATCCATCGGATTGGCGCCCAACCAGATTGTTCGACAGTGGCTTGTTCGACCCGGCGGTCGCGGCCAGGGCCACCCCGGTCGTGAGCAGGACCACTGCCGCGCCGGCGGCGGGGAGGGGGAGGAGTTTGCGTCTCATGCGCGCCAACGTAGGAAAGGCGGTGGCCCAACTGAACTAGCTGCGCGTGGCATCGCGGTGAACATTGGGATGCAGACGGCAAGCGCCCCGCGGGGAAGGGGGGCGGGCTGGGCGAGGCTTACTGCAACCCGAGTACGGCGCGCAGCCGATCGGGGCTCATCACCCCAGGCGCGTCCTCGCTCGCGGGGGGGAAGCTGTCGAGCAGTCTGATCAGGTCCGGTCGACGGCTCGGATCGGCCGCGGCCTGCCGGGGAGTGCATCCGGCCAGCGCCGGGATGGGTTCGTCTACCCAGCTGCGCTCGTACCCCTGCACGAACTCATTGGGTTTCCACCCGTAGCTCGGTCCCGGAAAGAAGCAGGGTCGCGCGGACACGGCGCATACCGTGCGTGGTCACGTACTCGATCCACTGCGCCGGCTCGCCGGCCGCTGGGTCGGCGCTGGCCGCGAGGTCGGCCGCCGGCTCCTCGCGCTGGTAGGTCTCGTCGAGCTCGGTGGCCAGCGCCGCGGGGTCCCGGACGTGCAGGGTTGCGGCACACATCGCGAGCGGGTCGCCCTCGGTGTTCTGCAGGGTCGGCGGGGCGAAGCGGCGGGTCAGGAAGGCGACCAGCTCGACCGGGTCGGGCTCGTCGTCCAGCAAGGCCAGCAGCTCGTCGCGCTGATGCAGGGCCACCGATTCGATCCCGCCGAACACCTGCATGGCGTCACCGGCGGGCACCACCCGGGCGCAGATCAGGGCGCCGACGGTCAGCTGCCGGCCCGCAGCGCCTTCCTGCACTTCGTGGATGTCGCCGGTGCGCAGGTCGCGGACGGTGAGGCCCTCGCCGGGGCGGACGGCCTGCACCTCGAACACGGACCGCTCGATCAGCAGCCACTGCTCGGCCAGCGACCGCTCGTCGTCGGGGAGCAGCGCCCCGCGGGCGGCGAGGAATTCCGCGAACACCCCGCCCTCGAACAGGACGGCGTCGGCGACCAGCGGATCGTTCATCGCGGCGGCGACGGTGTCGGCGTTCTCGTCAAACGGGGCGGCGCCGTCCTCGCCGAAGGGGGCGGCGCCCTCCTCGCCGAAGGGGGCGATGCCGAAACGGGCCCGCTCGTCGGCGGCGTCGATCAGCGCCTCCGGAACGGGCGCGTCGACCAGGAACATCCCGGCCTTCTGATACAGCCACCAGGCGCGTTCGGCCAGCTCGGGGCGCTCGCGGTGTAGGTGGCACTGCTTGTATTTACGTCCCGACCCGCACCAGCACGGGTCGTTGCGGCGCAGGCCGGCGCGCGGCTGGACCTCGAACCTGGTCAGCAACTCGACGAGGGGGTGCTGCGGCGAGGCGCCCGCGCGGCGCAGCAGGTCCAGCCCGCGGGTGGCATCGCCTCGGTCGCTGGCGTACCTGGCGAGCTCGAGGAGGGCGAGCGGCCAGTCGGGATCGAGGGACTGCGCGGCGAGGAAGGACGTTTCGGCGGCCGGTATTTGCCCGAGCCGTTCGAGCGCCTTTCCGCGCAGCCACCGAAGCGCCGGGCGGGCGGAGCGCGGCGCCAGCGGCTCGAACGTCTCGGTGAACAGCCCGAGCACCGCGGCCCGCTCGCTGGCGCTCTCCCACCCATCCAGCGACATCTCATCCGGCTCCCAGCCGGCTGCCTCCCCGCCATCCCACTCCGCCTGGTCGGCTGCCCCCCGGCCCTGCCTCTGCGCCCAGTCGGCGTCCCCGCCATCCGGCTCCGCCCCGTCGGCGTCGGTTACGCCTGGCTCGGCGCTGCTCGGGTCCCAGTCGTCGTCCGCCTCCAGCTCGTCGTAATCGACGTTTGGGAGTGTTTCGAGCAGAAGCGCCTCGGCGATCGCGGGTTCGGCCAGGAAGCGCAGCGTGGCGCGCACGGTTTCGGGGCTGCCGGGCAGGCCGCGCCCCGGACCAAGATCGCCCATGGCGGTCTCGGCGCCGTCGCCTCTCTCCTGCGCCGCGACGAAGATCACGCCGAGTTGGAGATAGAGGGTGATCATCGCCAGCAGCGCGAGTGCTTCGTCCTCGCTCAGGTCGTGCTTGCGGGCCAGTCCCGCGATCCGGCGCTGGGCGAGCCACGACAAGTAGTCGAAGCCGGGGAGCGCGATCCATTCGCCTTCCCGGGCCAGGTCCAACGCGTCGAACGCGTCCCCGAGCGGCTGCCCCGGCTGGCGAAACAGCGACGCGACGTGCGCGCAGGCCGTCCAGGTCGCGGTCTCCAGCGCCGCCGGCTCGGTCGGATCGGCGGCCAGGATCGCTCGCAGGCACCCACCCAGCTCCGCCAAGTCCGCCGAGTCCGCCGAGTCCGCCGACCCGACGGCGAGGGGCGCCGGGGCCGCGCCCGGGGCCAGGGCATCCTCGAGGGCCGCGCCGTCGACGAGCTCGACGCTTAGCCCGGTCGCCGTGACCCGGATCGCGACCAGGTCGCCCTCGGCACATCCCTTCCCCCGCAGATAACCCGGCGGCAGCAGCAGGCCGCCATCCGCCGGCACCGCCCGCCGCGGGATGCCCCGCTCGACGAGCGCGTTGGCGTCGAATTCGGCCAGTACCAGGGTGATCTGCGCGCCATCGACCAAATGGGCGTAGGCGAGATCCTCGAACAGCATCGTGAGCGGCGCGAAATCGGGGTCCCCCGCCAGCAGGTCGTATTCGACCTCGGGGCCGGTGAGCAGGTGCGTGAAAACCCGACCTTCCAGCAGCGCCGGCAGCCACGCCAAGCACTTGTCGGCAAGCAGCACCACCAGATCGGACCGGTTGAGCGCGCGGTTCAGAGCAGGTCGCGGGTCGGCGCCGAGGTCAAAGCCGGCGCCGGCAAGGGCTTTGATGAGTGCGAGCTCGGACAGCGGTCCGCGGTCCACGAGCACCCGCACCGCAGCCTCCAGCACGGTCTGGTCGGCGCTCACCTGGCCCGGCGGACCCCCCTGTGCCCGCAGCGGACTTGCCGCCGGGTATGGCTGATTCACCGGTCAGAGGTTAGCCGCCAACGGATTAGCACGCGAGGTCGTGAGAGGTCCCGGCCCGGCGCAGGAGCAGCCGGGAGGTGCGGGTCGAGGACGAAGCCGGCGCCCGAGCATGGTTGGGTTGCGCCGCGGCGGCCCGCAGGTTGGGGTCACCGGGCTGCCGGGAGGGAGGGACCATGGCGTGCTCGTGGGATGAGCTCGCAGCGCTCAGTCTGGCCCCGCAGTTCCCGAAGGTGCAGGGGACTCCAGTCCACCACGCTGGAACAGGTGTGGGAGGGCATCGAGGACTACGCACGCGACGACTGGCGCACCCCCGATGAGCTGCTCGCCCACCTGCGCAGGTGGCTGGACCGGCACGACCCGAATGCCCGCGCGGCAATCGACAACAGCGCCGGCCGCTACCTCGGCTTCGGGCACGGCGGGCTGCTGCGCATGCCGCTCACCGGCGGTTGGCAGTCACAGGGGGCTGTGGGATACCGCACCGCCTCGGCCTTGCTCGGCGACCGGAGTGCCGTGTTTGCCGACCCCGACGGCGCCGTGGATGCGACCGCGCGCAGGCATCTGTCCGACTACGGTCCGGCCAGCCGACACGACATCGCCTGGTGGTCCGGGCTTGGGCTGCGCGTGGTGGACAGTGCGTTGGGCCGGCTCGCCGGCGAGCTGACTGAGCGGGAAGGCCCGGACGGGCGCATCTACCACGACCTGCTCGAGGCCCCGGCGCCCGCCGATCCGCCGAGCCTTCGGCTGCTTCCGGAGTTCGACGCGCTGTTGTGCGGCTACGACCCCAAGGCTCGCGCCCGGTTCGTCAACGCGGAGCACTACCGGCGGCTGTGGTTCCAGAACAACGGGATGCTGCTGGCCCCGCTGCTGTGCGACGGTCGGCTCACCGGCAGCTGGCGGCTGATCGGCTCGGGGACCAGACGATCCTGCGAGGTCGCCTGGTTCGCCGGCACCCGCCGGCCGAAAAAGTCCGAACTCGACGGGCCCCTCGCAGCCCTGCAGGCGGCGTACGGCATCACCGTCACGAGCGTCACGATCAGCCGGGACACGTGAGCGACTCCGCCTGTCCGGGCTGCGGCCCGAGGCCGCCTCACATGAACGTTTACGTCGGTTCCGGCACTAATGTCTGAGGAATGCAGACCGTGTATGAGGCTGCGGGTGGTGATGGGGGCCTATTTCGGCTGGCTACTGCCTGGCATCGCCGGGTGATGGCCGATGAGGTGGTCAGTCACGCGTTCAGCCATGGTTTCCACCCCAAACACAGCGAGCGACTGGCCGCGTACTGGGCCGAGGCACTCGGCGGCCCGACCAGATACTCCGACACCATTGGCGATGAAACCTCGGTCGTGCGGATGCACAGCGGTAATGGAGTGCACCACGAGATGGACAACCGCGCGATCGCCTGCTTCGAGCGGGCCTTGACCGACGTCGGACTCATCGAGGACGGGCCGCTGCGGCAGGTGCTTCACGCCTACTTCGCGTGGGCCACGACAACGACCATGTCCCGCTACCACGATTCCGCTGCGGATGTTCCCGACGGCCTTCGCATCCCGCACTGGTCATGGGACGGTCTGGTCGCCAGAACGTGAGCCGGAAAGCCGCCGCGGTATTCGGGTAGCGGTGGTCGACGAGCGCCACGAGTAGCCCGCATGGCCCTCGACGGCCTCATCTGGGCTGAGGCGGCCCTGGCCGGACAATCTCGACCTTGCGTGAACACGCCGACCAGCGCCTATCTGCGGTCAAAACGCGATCGGCGCGCAGGACCTCGGCCAGTGGCATCACCAACGCATCGGGAAGCCGCAGACCCTTATGCCGAGCCCGCAGTCTGGCGGCCGCCTCGGCCATCTCAGCGGACAAGGGCTCGACCGTGAGCTGCTCGGAGCAGAACCGTCGGACCAGCGCCAACGCACTGCGCCCAGACCGAGCCGGGTGCACGAGTACTCGCGCGTAAGCCGACGCGGGAGATAAGACCGACGACCCACGCTGACGGCGAGCATCCCGGATCGCCGCCGACGCCGTCGCGTGATGGACATCGTTCGGGTCCAGCACCGCGATCACCACACTCGCGTCAACGACAGTCAGCGCCACTCGTCCCGAAGCCCCTCCAACGCCCCCCGCGGCCACAACGTCGGCAACGCCCCCGACAAACTCGTCGAACTCGTCGTCGATCCCGCGGACAATGATGCGGCCCGGACCGTCGCCTCGACGCTGACCACCGCGCCCGGCCCAAGGCGCCCTCCGCCAAGAGCCGCCACTGGCACGGTCACTTGATTCATCGCCGAGATCCGCGTCGTCGCACGTGGCCTTGGCCCCGCATCCCGTACTTTTCTTGCCATAAGTAAGGGTTCGCATCGGCGCCCTCACTTGCGCGCCATTCGAATTTCATCAGCCACCCACCGGCGACAGGCCACTGACCAGCTCAACACCTGGCGGAACGCCGGCGGTGTTGCGTTGGCGCTGTCGAACTGGAGCGAGTTCGCCGCCCACCTCAACAGGCTGTCCGACGGCCTCAGCGCGGCGTGAGTGTCGCTCGCTTCTCCCGCGACCGACTCCGACGGGCCCAACAAGCGCACCGCGGTCCGCCCCGTATGACGCACCCATGCGGCAATCTTCACCGGGCGGCCCTTCTGAGACGCCCTTGAGCTCGCACCCTTGCTGGCCTGCGACGTTGCCGGTAGAGGTTCCGCTTGCGGGACTGAGGATAAATAAACGTCGACGCAGTCTCGATCAACAATCGGGCCCACCGAAGTGCGGAACGAAGTTGTCGGTGGTGTTGTGGCAGCCTTATCGCATGATTGATGAGTTCGCCAAGAGGTGCCTGCAGGAAGAGCTGCAGTGGGCACGCGAGGCGCTGGTCTGGAAACTCGAAGGTCTGTCCGAATACGACATTCGCCGCCCCCTGACGGCGACCGGGACCAACCTCCTCGGCCTGGTCAAGCACACGGCAACCTGGGAAGCCAGATACCTTGGCGAGATCTTCAACCGGCCATTCCCCGAGCCTCTGCCGCCGTGGCAAGACTCCGACGGCAGCGATCTGTGGGTGACCGAAGGCGAGAGCAGCGAACAGATCGTCAGCTTCTACCGTCGCGCCTGGACCCACGCAGACGCCACGATTCATGAACTACCTATCGACGCTCCCGGCCACGTGCCTTGGTGGCCGCGCCCGGAGGTGAGGTTGTTCAGCATCATGGTCCACGTCCTCAACGACACCACTCGGCACGCCGGGCACGCGGACATCCTCCGCGAACACCTCGACGGTCAGACTGGTGTCGCCGCCGGACAGCAGGAACAATTCGACGCGGTTGCCCGCGAGGCTCACTGCGCGAGGATCGAGACGGCTGCCAGAGCGGCCTCGCCGACCAGAGTCTGACGGCGATCCTCGGTTCCCTGCCCGCCAGGATCACGCGTGCGTGTGATCACCTAATTTGCAGCGAAATCGGCACCGTCCACACATTGCCGCGGGAGCAAAACGTGCGCACCCGCCGCGGACGGCATGTGTGTTCGGTGACGGATCGTCAGCGGGCGCTGGTTGGAGCCGGTGGCTACCGTCGTTCTGGTGCCGCATGGGCAGCTGGACGACAGGGCGATGGCGCTGTTGACGGAGCAGCACCTGTTCACCGCCGCCCGTTTTTTGGACGTCGTCGAGGCCGCTGGTGAGGGCAAGTCGCTGCTCGTTCGCCCGACCGCCGCGGTTTTTCCTTCTCGGGGTGAAGTGTGTCTGACGCCGGTTGTGACGGAGCAGGATTGGCGTGGCTACCAAGACCAGCGCGTGCTGGTCGAGGCCGGCTTCGGGGTGGACGCGCTGCGAGCAGGGACGATGGTCGAGGCGCTGCGCGAGCGCAGCAGACGCCTAGGGCTGGGCCTCTACCTGGCCAGCGACGGTGGACAGGTCGTGGGAGCAGTCGGGTGCTTCCGGCTGCCACCACCACACCGACAGTGGGCTCGCTTGCAAGAGGTTGACGTGTTCCCGTCCTGGCGCGGCCGGGGGTACGGCGATGCGCTGCTGGCCGCTGTGCTCGAGCTGCTGGTCACCGAGGGCAGTAAAACTGTAGTGGTCGGAGCGGACGAGGACGACTGGCCCCTGACCTGGTACCGCCGTCGTGGGTTCCGTGACGTGGCCCGGGTACCGCTCACCCGCTGAGCCGTGTCCGGTCGAGGATCCCTCACTCCGACGATCCGGTCGCCGCGCTTACGCCCGCGTGGCGAAGGACCAGATGCGGCCCTCGGGATCGAACGCGCTGTATTCGCGCTGGCCGTAGGGTTGGTCGGTTGGCGGGTAGTTGATCGCCGCGCCCGCTGCGGTGGAGTGAGTGTGGTGGGCGTCGACATCGTCGACGAAGACGTTGATCATGCTGGTGGCCGCGCCGAGCTCGGCGACACCCCGCAGGCCGTGGTCCGGGGCGACGCGGTGCAGCCAGATGGTTTCACCGGCCAGTGACACCTCACCGTGGACGACTTGGCCGTCATCGTCGCGGTGCAGCCCGCCTGAGTCGAAGCCGAAACTGCCTACCAGGAAGTCGTGGGCCGCTGCGATGTCGGCATACACCAGGATCGGGACGATGCGCTGCGTCGTCGTGGTCATGCGGCAACGGTAGGCCGCGTATCCGGGTGACGTCGCGAAGATAGTTGATCGGCGTGACCAGCGCGCCTCGGTTGATCACCTGACCCGCCGTCGGGGCGCTACGCCGATGGGGAGGCAGCTGGGGCACAGCCGCTGGAAGGGTCGTCTAAGTGTGGGAGGCGAGCGTCGTGAGGGCGTGGTATGCCTGAGTGGCGAGGGCGGCTTCGTCGATGTCGATCAGCTGGCCTTGTTCGACGACGACGCGTCCGTCGACGATGACGGTGCTGACGTCGCCGGCGTGGGCATGCAATGCCAGGGCTGGGACGGGATGGTCGCTTCCCAGGTGGTGCAGGCCGGTGGTGTCGACGAGTAAGAGGTCAGCGAGCTGACCGGCCGCGACCTGTCCCAGCTGCCCGGACCGCCCGAGACCGGGCCCTGCCTGGGTGGCCATCCTCAGTGCCTGCTCCAGGGTGAGGGCATCATCGCTGGCGGCGAGGTCACGCTGAAGCATCAGCGCGGCCCGGATCGTCTGGAACGGGGTGGACACCGTGTCGGGGGCGTAGTCGCTGCCCAGCACGATCGGCACGCCCGCGGCGAGCAGCCGAGGGACGGAGCGGCCCGCGGTGGTCCCGAAGCCGAGCATCGCGTTGCCGATCGGGTTGTGGTTGACCGTGACCCCGGTCTCGGCGAAAACGATGTCCTCGTCGGTCAGGAACCCGGCGTGCATCGCTGTGCAGCGCGGGCTCAGCATCCCGGTATCGACGAGCCGCTGGGTGGGTGTTCGTCCGAAGGCAGCCTGGTGAGCGGCGACGGTGGCCTGGCTGATGTGGGTGTGCACGTGCGTTGGGATAGCGTGCTGTGCAGTCAACTCGGCGATCCCGGCGAGCAGCTCGTCGGAACAGGCCATCGTCTCCACCGCGGACACCACCGCCCGAATCCGTCCTCCGCCGGCACCGTCGTGGCGCCCGATCGCGTCCCGAGCCTCGGCGAGCAGCACATCCGGGTCGGCCTGGCGCACCAACACCCCGTGCTCGTCATGCCACAGATCCGCCAGGCTCGGCCCGATCGCGGCCCGGATCCCGACCTCCGTGGCTGCCGTGACCAGACCATCGATCCCGCAGCTACCGGCATCCACGACACCGGTGATCCCCGCACGCAACATCGCCGCCAGCACCGGACGCACCACCGCCGCGACAAGCTCCGCCGGGACCGGCATCGAGCACATCCGGGCCACCATCGGCAGGACCACCTCGACCCGCCCGCCGCCGCAGAACAGACCAGGACCCGTGCTGCGCTGGTAGGGTCGACCAGCGCCCAGATACGCAGCCAGGTGCACATGGGCCTCGACGAAACCCGGCGCGATGACCCGGCCCGCAGCGTCGATCCGCCGAGCAGGCATCCAGGCATCTTCGAGTTCGACCCGGTCGCCTACAGCGACGATGACCCCGTCGCGTATCGCGATCGCCGCACCGTCGAGCACACCCGATTTCGCACGCAGATCAAGGATCCGACCACCCACGATCAGCAGATCGCACACCGATCGTGCATCGTGTGACGACGTCGTAGCTCCCATCGCCTCATCCTGACAGCACGACGCGGACGCAGCAGTCAGTCGGGACCACGATCCTGGTCAGGCGTTCAGCCGTGCCGTCTGCAGAACACGATCGCCACCAGGGTCGCGTTCACACCGCCATCGACAGCGAACCGCCCGTCGCACAGGCGGATCCGGCTGTGGGACGGTTGCCCAACCCAGGTCTCGGCTCTCTGCGACGAGCGCGGGCGTATTGTCGCGACCCACCATGCGTGGCAGCGTCGAGGGGCAAGACGCTCGATCGTCGGGCCGGTGGGAGGCAAGCATGCCGGTCCGCTACCTGTCCGATCCAGAGCTTGCCCGGCTCAGCGGTTGGCCCGACGAGCTCGCTGACGAGGACGCGGTCACCTACTTCACCCTGTCGCCCGACGACCTGGTGTGGCTGGCAGGGTTCAATCGCCCGGAGAACCGGCTCGGCGTCGCCGTTCAGCTATCGACGCTGCCATGGTTGGGCTGGATTCCCGACGAACTCGCGGCGTGCCCGTCCGTCGCGCTTGATCGCGTGACTGCTGCCCTCGCGATCGACGCGGATAGCACCGGCGAGCTGTTGTCGGTATACGGCGGCTGGCAGGGCGAGACCCGTCGCAAGCATCGGGCGCAGGTGCTGGCCCGGCTGGGCTGGCGTTGGTGCGCGGCGGGCGAGCGCAAACTACTTGATGAGTTCCTGCTGGCCCGCGCGTTGGAGCACGACGCTCCCGGGGTGTTGCTGCAACTGGCCTGCGACTGGCTGCGGGCCGAGCGGATCGTCCGTCCTTCGGTGGACGCGCTGACTCGCCGGGTCGCCTCTGCGCGTGACGGCGCGCGAGGCGAGACCTATCAGCGGCTCAGCGCTCTGCTGCGGGCGCCACGGCCAACGCAGTTGGACGACCTGCTTGACGTCGACTCGGATCTCGGCATCACCCGCCTGGCCTGGCTGCGCCGCGGTGCGACCGCAGCGACCCCGGAGGTAGTCAAGGCCGAGCTGGACAAGCTGGAGTTCCTGCGCCGCCACGGCGCCGACACGCTGGATCTGTCCCCGATTCCGGCAGGACGGCGTCGGCTGTTGGCTGAGATCGGTCGCCGCTCCACCAACCAGGCATTGCAACGCGCCGACGTCGACCGTCGCCACCCGGTGTTGCTGGCGACGCTGGCCGAGACCTACGTCGAGGTGCTCGACGAGCTCGTGCAACTGCTCGACCAGGCATTGGCTGGTGCGGACTCGCGGGCCCGGCATGAGCTGTCTGAGCGGTTGGTCGACCGGGCCAGAGTCGAGGCGGACCGGGGACGACTGCTTGATGAGATCCTCGACGTGCTCGCCGACCCGGACGTGCCAGACGGTCAGGCCGGGCGGCTGGTCCGGCAGCGGGTGGGTATGCCTCGCCTCGTTGCTGCCCGCCGCCCGGTCGAGGAGCGCGAGCCGCGCGATCACGGCCACTTCGACCTGCTCGCCGCCCGCTACAAGTACCTACGCACCTTCACCCCGGCGGTGATCGCCGCACTGCCGTTGACCGGCACCACCGCCAGTCCCAACGTGGCGGCACTGCTCAAGGCCGTCGAGGTGCTGCGCGAACTGAACGCGGCCGGACGCACCACCGTTCCAGACGACGCGATGACCGCCGAGGCCACGCTGTTCGTGCCGGCCCGCTGGCGCGGCTACCTCGACGCGACCTGCGGGCAGGCCCGCGGCGCGGCGTATCGGCATTACTGGGAGCTGAGCGTGCTGTACGGGGTGCAGGCCGGACTCCGCTCGGCCGACCTGTGGGTGCCCGGCTCGCGGCGCTACACCGACCCGGCCACCCTGCTCCTGCCTGCTGAGCGCTAGGCGGGCGAACGAGACGACTTCTGCACCGTCACCGGAACCGACGCGAACCCGTGCCGGCAGCTGGACCGGCTCGAGGCCGACCTGCACGACGCGCTCGCCGCGCTGGAAGAAGTACTCGCCGACGGGTCGGCCGAGGGACTGGCCCGCCTCGGCGACGACGGTGATCTGATCGTTTCGCCGCTCGCGGCCGAACAGGTTCCCGCCGAGGCCGAGACACTCGCGGCCTCGACGGCGGCCAGCCTGCCTCAGGTGCAGCTGCCGGCATTGTTGATCGAGGTCGACCAGATGACCCGGTTCAGCGAGCAGTTCAGCCACGCCGGCGGCGCCCAGCCCCGTAACCCCGACCTGCGCCGCAACCTGTATGCGGCGCTGATCGCCTACGCCTGCAACCTCGGCTACGCGGGGATGGCCGACGCCTCCGGCATCTCCGAAGACCAGTTGGCCTGGACCTCGCAGTGGTACCTGCGCCAAGAAACCCTGCGCGCGGCTAACACCCGGCTGGTCAACGCCCACCACGCACATCCGCTGGCCGCGCTGTGGGGCGGCGGCACGCTGTCGTCCTCGGACGGGCAGCGGTTCCCGCAGCGCGGCCGCAGCCTCACCGCCCGCGCGCTGTCGCGGTACTTCCTCGATGAGGGCACCACCACCTACACCCACGTCTCCGATCAACACTCGACCTACGGCACCAAGGTCATCCCGACCACCTGGCGCGAAGCCGTCGCCGTCCTCGATGAGATCTTCGGCAACGCCACCGATCTGCCGCTCGGCGAGCACACCGTCGACACCGCCGGGCAGACCCTCGCCACATTCGCGATCTTCGACCTGGCAGGTTTGCAGTTCTCCCCGCGGATCCGCGACATCGGCCGCCTGCAGCTCTACCGCCTCGGGCCCGCCTCAAGCTGGCGCTCCCGATACCCGCACGCCGGACCGCTGCTCGGCCAACCGATCCAGACCCAGCTGATCGCCGAGCACTGGAACGACCTGCTCCGCCTGGTCGCCTCCATGAAGTTCGGACACACCACCGCCAGCCTGCTCATCGCCAAACTGCACGCCAGCAGCCGGCAAAACAGCCTGGCGAAAGCGCTGCACGAGTACGGCCGGCTGATCCGAACGATCTACCTCTGCCGCTACATCGCGGACCAAGAACTCCGCCGGCGGGTACGACGCCAGCTCAACAAGGGCGAGAGCCTGCACGCGCTTCGCCGCGATCTGTTCTTCGCCCACCAAGGCCAGGTCCGTCGCCGCCATCTCGACGACCAGGTCGATCAGGCGCTCTGCCTCACCCTTGTCACCAACGCCGCGGTGCTCTGGACGACCACCTACCTCGGTCACGCGCTCGACGCACTGCGCGATGACGGCGTCGAGGTCACCGACGACTTCGCCGCGCATCTGACGCCCGCGCAGCACGACCACATCAACTTCTACGGCACCTACTCCTTCGACATCGACGCCAAACTCGGCCGCGAGGGACACCGACCGTTACGCGTGACCGCCTGACGGCTCAAGATCACGAAAACACCCAGAACCGTTCCGTTGCTACGCCGACCCCACGTGGCACGGGATGTGCAGCGCAGCCTGCAATCACGCCCAAGCAGTGCGCGGCGGCCCGTGCTCGAACCGCTCATCGCCGCACCCGAGGTCGCCCTGGCTCGGATTCTCGAGGAGTTGACATGGGCGTGGAACGAGCTGCTGGCCCCGTTCTGGTCACAGGTCCACGAGCTCATCGATGCCGACATCGCGTACCGATCCCGCCAGTCCTCCCGCATGGGGCTCGGCCAGGCGCTCATGGACCTGCACCCGGACGTAGGCTGGCGGGACGGGACGATCACGGTCGAGCATTCCGACGACATCACCGTCGACCTCGCCGGGCAGGGCCTGACCCTCATGCCCAGCGCCTACGTGTGGCCCCGCGTGCTCCTCGCGCTCGACCCGCCGTGGCCGCTGACACTGGTATATCCCGCGCGCGGCATCGGCGAACTCTGGTCCGCGCCACCCGCCGCGCCGAGCGGGCTCGCCGGTGTGCTCGGCGCCACGCGCGCCCTTCTCCTCGCCGACCTCGCCCAACCCGCCTCGACCACCACGCTGGCCGCGCGGCACCACCTCAGCCCAGCGGCCGTATCAACCCAGCTCGGACGGCTACGCGACGCCGGCCTGGTCGGCAGCAGACGCCAGGGAAAGGAGGTCCTCTACCAGCGCCTCCGGTCAGCAGAGCATCTGCTGCAGGCCAGCTCCTGAGCCCGGCTACCCGCATTCGGCGAACACGTCTCGATTACGGATGCCGCGGGTGACCACCGGCCCCTGCCGCCCTGTTCAGCCAAATATCGCCCGGTCAGCGATCCCTTGCGGGCAGCTCAGCATGCGCCCGGTGATGGCGCGTCCTGCAAGATGAGCATGATCATCGGCAATTGATCGCGTGCGAAGCGAAAGGCCCTGCCGCTAGCGGTTCCTCTTGCGAAGACCGGCCGACCTCAGAATCCATGGGTGACTATCGGCTCTAGGGCGCCGCGCCGATAGTTCTCGATGACCTGCAGCTCGTGCGGGACAACCGGATCGGGTAGGGCATCAAGGGCAAACCATCGAAGCTCTGCGCATTTCTCCGGCTCCTGGATCTGCGGCTTACCGGACCATCCGGTGGCGAGTAGGAAGTAGTCGACGCGTTGGTCAATCGGCGCTTCGCCCTGTGACCGATGCATCGCGCAAAGCGGCCGCAGGCTGAGATCGGTCACGCCAAGTTCCTCGTAGGCCTCCCGCGTGGCCGCGTCAAAGACTGACTCGTTGCGCTCGATGTGCCCGGCGGAGGCGGTCGCCCAGTACCCGTCCATGAAGCCCGTGTGGGAGCGCAGTTGGAGGAGGATCTCGTCTCGTCCAGCACTTCGTCGCGTGAAGAGGACGTAGGACGCCGGAACGACCGAGAAACGAGACATCATCCGAGCACAGTAGGCACGGGTCAACCAGTACCACTGGTCCGGCGCGCCCGGATCCTCGCCGGAATCGGCCTACCACCCAGCCCCGATCGGCAGTGAGCAACCATCCTCCCGCCAACCACTGATGCGGTCCGCGCAAGGCGATCCTTGTCTGGGTCGGCGGACCTGCACCCACAATCGTGAAAGGCCAGGTGTCGGTACGCCGGTGGATACTCCCGGCATGGCGATATTCGAGAACCAGGATCTGACCGCTGCCGAGTTCCGCGAGTGCGACCTAACTCGGGCCCGCATGATCGGGGTGGTGATGCAGCATGCCGTGATCGACGGGCTGGTCAACAACCTCGTGGTCAACGGGGTCGAGGTGACGGCATACGTCGAGGCCGAGCTGGACCGGCGGTATCCGGTGCGGTTGCTGATCCGCTCGACCGACCCGGCCGACCTGCAGGAAGCCCATCGGCAGCTGTGGGCTAACTGGGCGGCGACGGTCGAACGGCTCCGCGAGATGCCCCAGGCCTCGGAGCACCAGCGCGTGGGCGGCGAGTGGTCGGCGGTAGAGACCCTGCGCCACCTGGTGTTCGTGCACGACTCGTGGTTCCGTCGCGCCTGCATGGGGTCGACCCAGCCTTTCACGGCGATCGGGTTGGCCGACTTCGTGCCTGACCAGGAGACGCAAGGACTCAATCGAGCGGCGGTCCCTGGCCTCGACGAGGTGTTGGCCGTGCGCGACGGGCAGGCCGCCGAGCTGGAGCGTTGGTTGATGACCGTGACTAACGAGGAGCTGTCGGCGCCCGCACCGGTGCCTGCGGGACCGGGCTTACCGCCGTACGCCCGGGGGAAGTCGCTGCTTGAGTGCCTGCACGTGGTGCTGAACGAGGAGTGGGCGCACCACGGCTTCTGCGTCCGCGACCTCGATCTGCTCGGCGAGGGATGACCACCGCTGACCAGCATGCAGGAGTGCCTAGGTGACCGGGCTGCGGCCTCCTCGGGCTGCGCTTCGGCGCAGTCGACTCGAGTCTCAACCAGGGGTGGCTGCGCACGTCCCGCAAGCCGAACCGCCACCGGAGTGTCCTCCGCCTCGCGAAAAACGCCCCCGTTCAGTCGAGCGCGGCGGCGAATGCCGGTGGATACTGGAGCTTTCCGCGCACTGCCGAATCGTACGCTCGCAGCGGGTACACTTGCGCTGCCTCCGATGGTGCCCAATCCGGCAGATCGATGGTGATGCCGAAGTCGGGCGCGAACCGAAACCCCAACCGACCGTAGAAGGCCGGGCTGCCCTCGAGGGTCACCAGACCGCGACCGGTAGCGTCGGCCGCGGCGAGGCCCGCGCGCACAAGCGCTGAGCCGATGCCTTGTCGCTCCTGCTCGGGTGCCACGGCGAGCGGCGAGAGCGTGAGTACGTCGTGGCGGGTGCCATCGGCTCCCGCAACCTCGGCCTGGCTAAGCATGACAAAGCCGACAACGTCCCGGCTGATCCGCGCGGTCAGCGCGAGTTCTGGGACGTACTGCGGTGAGGCCCGGATCAGGTCGACCATGTCAGCGACGGACTGATGGTGGTGGAAAGCCCGCCGCACGACGTTGCGCACAGCAACGATGTCGTCGACGGACTCGGGTTCGATAACGATGCTCATCGCTCGAGACGCTAACTGAGTGTGTTCTCTCGGACGAGTGGATTACTGGGACATGTGCCCGGCCCAATCTCTCCCGCAAGCCGAACCCTCTGGCACAAGATCACGACCGCAGACAGTTACGGTTGGTCACGCTTAGCGCCGATTCCCGTAAGACCCGCCCGTTGAGATTCGCGGTCAGGGTGTCTTATACGGACGCCGTTTTCGCTCCGGCTTGGCCGGGCCGTCGGGCTGGTCGCCCGGCCCGGGGGCCGCCGCGGTGACCGGCTTGGCGGTGAGCAGTTCGGCGGGGGCGGCGTTCCTCGATCGGCTCGGGCCGTGTCCACCACCTCGACGGTGATTCCGGGCGTTAGCGGTGCCGTGATGGGGGCGTCGGGGGAGGGGTGTGTATCTGGGGCCGTCCGGGTGGCCGGGTGGTCGGCGCGGTGGTGGGTAGCCGGCGGAGGACGTCGGCTTGGTCGGTGGTGAGCCAGCCGGCGCGTTCGGCGAGCAGCTGGGTGCGGATGTCGGCGGGTAGGTTGATCGGGTCGGGGCCGGTGTTGAGGATGGCGTCGAGGTGTTCGTAGCTGCGGACTTGGCCGCGGCGATCCCGGCCCGTGGGGAACAACGGACCAGCTTCCAGGTGGAGGGCCGAGGGCCGACCGCCAGAAGCGGGATGGCGAACGTGCTGCTGCACGTGAGCACCCTGAACTCCACCGGCCGCGGCTACGTCCAACTCTGGAACGGGGACACTGGACCGCCGAACACCTCGCTGAACCAGACCGTGCCCGGAGCCGTGGTCAACGACTCGAGCTACGTCAAGGTCGCCGCCAACGGACGCGTCTACATCCTGAGCACCGTCGCCACCGACGTCATCATCGAAATTCACGAATGGGGAGGCAGCTAATCACCCCCACGGCGCGACCCGGGCACCATCGTCGACCAGCCGGGGCGGTGGCCGTAGGGCTCCTTCTGATGGCTACGGCTGCGGCCGGCTGCGCCTCGACCCCGCATATAGGCGATGCCAGCTGCGGGCTGTACCCGCTCACCCTCGACCAGCCACAGCCCCTCACCCGCGGCCAGCAGGTCACCATCGCCAGCCGCGGGTACACGTGCACCGGCATCAGTGTCTCCGGCACCGAATCTGTCTATTTCAACGAGCCCTCAAGTCCCGTGCCGCCCCTGGGGTCCGCCCAAGTCGCCCCGAACGGCGCGTTTCACATCACCATCCGCATCCCCACCGACGCGCCACTCGGCGGCGCGTGGTTGGTGCCGGACGGTCCCACCAGATACGTCTGTACCGGCGGCGCCGCGTCGTGCGCTAGGTACCGCCTTGTCGTCACGATCAGCCACTAGGGCAAATCAGCTGGGCCTCCTCGGCGATCATCAGAGCCTTCGTCACGAGCGGACCCACGTCGTCTTCAGGAACGCCTGCGGCAACAAACTTTCAGAAGCGATTTCATCCACCCCGACACCACGGCGGGCAGCCACCTCCGGGGGCCTTCTGACCAGCAAGCGGGCCGCTGTGCCGGATCAATGTTGTGCCGAAAGCGCAGCAGGCCGGTGAGCCGCAGGGTCAGCGAAATCCGACCCGTTGGTGGTGAGAGCAGCAGGGGCATCGCCTCTCGGACCAGCGCCACCAG
>JAABUP010001234.1_pt1 | contig 53974 bp, 66 predicted proteins | sample 5559201 | NCBI WGS metagenome assembly JAABUP01 (sample SAMN10711887, study PRJNA513373) | rock metagenome | isolation source: Antarctica rocks | place: Antarctica | reverse complement strand
TGCTGCGATCCCGACAATACTCCCAACGGCAACAAAACAGGATGAGAAAAGCAAGTTAGCATAGAAGTGCTGCACTTGGGACATGTGTGGTGCCGACAGACATTAGCAAGGCATGTCACCTGCTGCTGGGCTGTATGTCTGACAGGAGAATTGTCCGGAATCTGAGAAGAGTCTGCTGGCATGGCACTGCCACAGTTCTTCTTCAGCAGGTTGAGGGTCCGGTTCAGGAGATTGCCGATGTCGTTTGCCAGAGCTGCATTGACAATGTCTCTGAACCTCTTCTCTGAGAAGTCCCCATCCTGCGCAATAGCAAAACTGTTAACTTCCATGACAGGCATTGCAGTGTCTGAGGCAGAATGTGTTGCTCAGACAGGGGCTCTGGGCAACTGAAAGCACAAGGCCCTGGGCCTGGACAGCATAAAGCCAGCCTCGAAATTGGGCATCATGGTATTTATCCATCTAAGTATCTTTGTTTTACATCCTAGAGTTCTAACATCTTATGTTTGTAATGTGCTATATTCAGACATACTGAACATGCAAAACAAAAGCTAACGGTGCTCAGCCATATCTCTCAATGATGTGGTTTCATGTTTGGTCCTCATTTGCATGTTGCAGTGGTGTGAAAGAAACCTGACGCTGCAGACCAGGGTGCCCTTCAAGCAGAACGCAGTGCAAGTCCAGGGCACTATCAGTGGTCAACTGTCTGACTCTGCTATCTTGCAATGTGAGCCAGATACAGATTGAGCTGGCTACAGCTGTTGCTAGCCATACTTAGTGCAACTTCAGGCTGTACAGTGTCATCAGCATGAGCACTAGCTGAAACATCTCCACAACGTAGAAACACGTATTTACTGTCCCCAGACATTTCTGAGTTGAGTTTCCAGTGTAAGGATGGCGTTTCTGAACTAAAATAAACTTTTTGGGATCAAAAAAGAGCTTCCATGCAGTACTGTGATCGATCATTTGCTAACCACAGCCTTGCCAGACAGTGTCCCTTCAGCTTCCTCGCTCCATGCAGGCGCTACCTGCAAAAGCTCCCCCCCCCCCCCCCCTCCCCCCGAGATATTTCCTTGGAAAATCAAAGCCTGCTGGCTCGAGACGTAGTCAGCTTCTGCGATCATCAAAGCTGCCAATGACAACTTGCACAATGTGGCCATTTGGCTTACTCCCATTTGAGTTGCTTACTCTCATTTGAGTTGATTACTCCCATTTGAGTTGCTTACTCCCATTTGTGTTGCTTCCTCCCATTTGAGTTGCTTACTCTCATTTGAGTTGCTTACTCCCATTTATTTCCGCTACAGCTACCTCAAGTTGATTTGCTTGCTTTGCCTTGCAGCTCCAAGACACTATGGCAGGTAGTCTTATGGGCTACCTGCCACAATATCTTGGAGCTGCGAGGCAAAGCGAGCAAATCAATTTGAGGTAACTGTAGCTAAAATGAATGTGAGTAAGCAACTCGCATAAGGAAGCCATGCGATCATTGAAGTACACTTTTCTGTCACAATGACCCATGGGGTACTGTGCATCAATACAGGCAGGGAGTAGGCAAGCAGTGATGCCAACTCTTGCCAACAAGAGTACATGCAACACACGTGCTCAACAGACGATGGAAGGCAGTTGAGAATGATGTTTGATTTGTCCCACATCACGTACACCTGTGATTTCAACCCAAGATGTCTGATGAGTCACAACTAACTCCACACCCCAGACTGTAAGATATGAAATGAGATATGAAAATTATGGATGCCTGACCTGACCAAAGTCCACCTCTTTGAGGAAGAAGAACCTGACAGCATCTGCGCCGTAAGCAGCCACCAGGGCAACAGGGTCCAACACATTGCCCAGGGACTTGCCCATCTTCAAGCCATCCTGCAATAATCAGACCCCTAGGCTGCTGTAGCAGTCATAAAGGCTTCTCAAGAGCTGCGAACATGTACCAACAGAGACCCATCTTCAAGACGTCCTGCAATTATCAGACCCCAGGGTGCTGTAGCAGTCATGAAAAGCCTCTTAAGAGCTGCGAACATGTACCAACAGAGAGCCATGTTCAAGCTGTCCTGCAATTACCAGACCCCGGGGGTGTTGTAGCAGTCATGCAAGGCTTCTCAAGAGCTGCAAGCATGTACCAGAGAGATGTGAAAGAGTTCTGCTGTATGACAATAGGAAAATGGGCATGCCATGTGTTGAGAACAGCCCTGTCTGTGTGCTGCAGTGATTTGTTTGACCAGCAGAGCCGCCACAGTGAGCATATTGCAGACAAAAAACAGCGACTCTTGTGCAGAAGCCCCAATGGTTGATGTGCTCATGTTTCCTCTCCTGGTTTGCGCACACTAGGAGGGCAAGCAAGGGGAGCCCTCATGGCTTTGAAACCCTGCTGCCATGCCAGCGCTGTAGTGCTGCACTTCCCGCTGTCACAATGTCATGCCCCATGATCACTATCTGATACAAGACTTAATTACCAGCGTCAACTTGGCTCGGCAAACAAATGCATCTGATTTTTAATGGATAGAAACTGTATCTCACATTATATACCTACCACTTTAATTCAGAAACGTCAATTGGCTCAGCAGATTGGCTTCAATCTGGCTCAAGTGGGCTAATTTTTCCTACCAGCAAAGACACATTTGGCTGCAGGTTCCCAGTGTTACCTTGGTGATGAAGCCGTGTCCCCAGACTCTCTGGGGAAGGGGCAGGCCACAGGACATGAGCATGCCCGGCCAGTACACTGCATGGAAGCGCAGGATGTCCTTGCCTATGATGTGGTTGCCCGGCCACCCATGCTGCTTCAGGTTGTCAGCCGTTGGCTCCACACCTTCCGGCAACAGACCTGGACAATATAATTACTGTTCATGCACTGGCGCAGACAGCTGTGAGCAGGTGAGTAAACAAGGTCTGCTGACATGGGCTTTGCCGTGTGGTGTTGTTGCTGGGCTATGCATACTGCTTCAGGTTGTCTGCCATTGGCTCCACACCTTCCGGCAACAGACCTGAACAACATGGTTACTGCTCATGCACTGCTGTGAGCAGGTGAGAAGACATGATGCGCTCCACGGGTTTGGCTCTATGACAGGGTTGCCCGGCCATCCATGCTGCTTCAACTTCTCTGCTGGTGGCTCCATAGCTTCTGGTAACAAACCTGAGCAATGTAATTACTGTTCATGCAGAACTGATGCAGACAGCTGTGTGCAGGTGGGCAGACAAGATCTGCTGATGTGGTTGCCTAGCCAGCCATGTTGCCGCAGGCTATCCGCTGTTGGCTCCTTGCCGTCTGGCAATAGGCTTGTACAACAGTTTTGGTTTCAACACACTTGAAGGCAGGGCAGCTTACATCAAGGGTCATGAGATACTGGAAAGCACAGGAGTGCCTGCATGCCTTGTGATAGACTGGCAGCCATAAGTTGTAAACTAGTTGTTGCCAGCTCACACCAGGCCTGACAAACAGCCTTTGGCTTTGCTGCCAGTGGAGCAGAATGCCTTGACTAGTGCTGTATGCAATAGCACTCGCAGCTGTGATTGTGAGCCTTGACGCCATGACTGCTACCTGGCTTGACCCAAAGAGTTCATTGCAGAGGTGGAAGCAGACACACATGTATTGCTGTGAGTCTTTGACTCAGTCTCAGCACTCCGAAAGCTACACGCACGTCATGGGAAAGATACAACAGTGGCAGTATGCAGTACCTGATAGATAGCCGTTGAGGGCATCAAACCAGACGTACACAGTCTGCTTGGGGTCCTGGGGGAACTTGATGCCCCATTGAGTGGCTGCCCTGGAAATGGAGAAGTCCCTGACCCCCCCTTGCACCCACCCCAGCACCTCATTGCGCCTTGATGCTGGGTATACAAACTGGGGGTTGTCTTTTAGGAGGGTCTGCAGGTAATCAATAAAGGGCATGTCAATGAGTCTCAACAACATCCAGACCCACAGCTTTGCTGAACGAACCCCTGGCTGCAATAAACAGTGTTATTTGAGGCAGAACAGTCTAAGATTGCAATACAACGTTGAGAGAAAAGCTAATTGTGACATGGCAGGAAGTCCTGCTGCATGCATTGTAGAGAGACGATAGTACAGTGGAGATGCCATCTCAAGTAGAGAGACATAATTGAGAAGGAATGTGCCAGCAGCAGCATGTGCTGGCTTCACAGGACACAACACACAGCACAATGAAGGCATTTCCATTAGCAGACTTGGGAGGGTATCACCTCCAGTTGCTGCTGGTAGCTAGACAGTCGGAAGAAGAAGTTTTCCTCTTCTCGGTGTACGCAGGGCTTGCGGTGCACAGGGCAGTTATGCTGCGCATCTATCTCGTCATCTTGCTTGTACTCCTCACACCCCACACAGTACCAACCTGCATCAACTCAGGTACTCAGCTTGTTTTTCTGAACTGTATGACAGGCTCGCCCTGGCAACATCGCTATCTCAGACAATCAACATCTGCGTGGTGTGTGTATATCATAGCTGCCAACAGAACGCATTTGCACACAGCAGGCATGGAAGTGCACAGACATTATCTTGTCAGCTAATTGTAGAGGCATCACAGGCATGCATGATCAATGCCAACGAGTACGTCTGTATGAGCACTGCAAGCAAGCACTGCTTTGTCAAGTGTGGAGACAGCCTTCATGTCAACTGTGACTGCATAGAGGACAGCATGACAGGAGTCCTTCTGACTACAAGCATGTGCTAGGGCAGCTTGGCACACAATACTGATTGCATTGTTGCAATAACAGAAATTCGTGTAACGCTGTTGTTCGTTGAGTGAGTGCATGTATCTTCACCTTCGTATTTGGCTTTGTAAATGTCCCCTTTGTCCCACACTCTTTGAAGCAGCTGCTCCACAAGAACCTGGTGCGGGTTCACACAGTCAGACTAGCAGTGACAAATGTCCCAACTGAGACACAAGTCCGCTGGTATTTTTGCACAAGCGTTTTCATCAATGTGTGTACAATGCAATGCACAGAGAATGTACAGTCGTGTTGTGCACTCAAAGAGGGATGTCATGTGGAATGAAGGAATTGAACAGCACAGTTAGAGTGTGTTGGTTGCATTCTGCAAGAGTTGCCTGCAACGATGCACACCTCATGTCTTTTGTCTGTTGTCCTGATGAAGGAGTCATAGCTGATGTCCAACTGCACGCATCACCACACTGCAGTCAGTCTGCTCCAATGCCGCCAAAAGACTTCAAACTCATGCCTTGGGTTGGGTTCTTAGCATGTCAAGAAGCATGTCAAAGTGGGTGTTGATAGCGCACAAGCATGAGTACCTGTGTCCATAAAGACTTGTACTCTTCTACTACGCTGTCACAGTGTTCCTGTGGCTGCATGCCTCGTGCCTTTGCCGCTTCAGCAATCTTCTCACCATGTTCATCGGTGCCGGTCACAAACCTAACCTCCTTGCCTTGCAGACGCTGTATGGACAATGCATCTGTTGGCATGCATGCGCTGGGTGTGGTGAGTTTGTCCTGTGTCAAAGGAGGTATAGGTGCTGAAGACATGCAGTCTTGCCTGAAACCTTGCAGCAGCATCAGCTGCTATGGTTGGGTATGCACTGCCCATGTGTGGACCTGCAGTAGCAAGCAGGGTAAGCTCCACCTCACAATGCACACCCTGCATGCCAGATGCGCAACAGTCTTGCACCTGCGTTGACGTAGTACAGAGGTGTGGTGACGGTATATGTCTCCCCAGAACCGTTAGAACTGGCTGGCGCACCGTTGCTGTGCTGGCACCTTAGTTGAAAGCGTTGGCATGCTGGTGCAGACTTTGGTAGGCGAAGCCTGAGCAAGCTGAAGCTATGCTGATGCGAGATGTGAGGGTTCCGCAACAAGAAACCGAAAGGCGCTTTGTGGCACCCCAAAGCAGCCATTGATTTGGGGTCGTTATTAATTGTGCAAAAGTCTGGACGGCATGCTGTCACTCACATGCATGCACTTTGAGGTCACGGGCTGCAGCACCAACATACGCGACTTGCAATTGCCAGCAACTGCATCTGGAGTACATAAACTTGCCGGAGGCAACTCTCCACGCGAAGTTGCAGCTGTCTCTGCCAGTGATCGCGTTGACTTGGACCCGAACTGAAGAAGAACGCTCTTGGCATATATGCAAAACACTTTGGTTTCTTTGACAGGAGCTGTGCCAAGAATCTGTCGGTTCAGCTTGCGTTTGGGTTGTCTTGGCTCTCTTCGACATATGACCTTCCTTGTTATGCATACGTGAGCAGACTAAAGCAGCGCAACCTTCTCTCACAGATCGCTCCTCTTGGTGCAAACCTTTGCAAAAGCGAGGTTGCTGCAACGCAGTATGATTCATATTGAGGATGTGACAGATGCTGACGCAGCACCTCAAAAGCATGAGGCTGCAAATCCCGCACCAGCTGTTGATGAGGCCAAGGCTTCTGAGCAGACCACATCACCTGCTGTTCAGTATCCTGAAACAGACGCAAACATTGAGGGCTCAGAACACGAGGTCTCTGAGAGTAGCGAAGAAGATGTACAGGTTAGTGCTGATGCAGCTTTGCAGGGTCCATGTCACATGCTGATGGGCTCACAACTGCTACATCACACAGAAACTTGTTGCTGAAGCCGAACTCTGCAAAGACAGCGGCAATGCTCTGTACAAACAGAGAGAGTATCAGCAGGCAGCAGTAAGTCCACCTGAAATGCTTGCCATGTTCCTTCACGCCGCTGCAATTGCATTTCCTGATCAACTATATATCTTTATTCATTTGTGACATGTGTTCTCAGGACAGGTATGGTGATGGGCTTGTGCTCGCTCCAGAAGGTCAAACAATACGAGCAGTTCTTTATGCCAACAGAGCAGCGTGTCATCTCGAGCTACAAAGTTTCAAAGAAGCGGCCAAGGATTGCTCAAGCGCAATTGACATAGACGGCTCATATCTGAAAGCATGGCATAGACGAGCCAAAGCCTATGAAGGCTTGGATGACGTGGATCACGCGCTTAGAGACTTTCAGAAGGTGTCATTCAAAGCTAGCAAATGATGTCCCAGCATCTTTGCAACCACCCATGCTCTGCTGCTTGCCATTACTGTGTATTGCAACTTGCCTCAAATGTGCATGGATAGGCTGCAGAGTTGCGAGTCACACACTAAATGCTATCCAGAAACTGAAACATAACCAAGCCAGGCAGGCAGTCTTGCTGTTGAACAGCTGGATGGCCTGTAGCATGCGCATTACAAAGCAGATGCAATCATGCTGGGTGATGTGTAATGCAGGTCTTGGAGCTCAATCCAGAAGATCCCATTGCAAAGAAAGCTATTGCACGACTACAACCCATTGTAGCAGAGAGACAAGAGAAGATGAAGGATGAAATGCTAGGTGCAGTGCATTCTTGTATGACTGCGTTTCGTGTCTGGCATGTAACATGGGCAGTACAGTGGCAGCTGCTGGCCCTATGCAATACGTAACCTCAATGTTGCAATCGACCAGGTTCATAACAACCCATACCCAGGATGGCATTGTACAATGTGGAACAGCAAGCATCAGTGTTGCACTGCGCAATGGCATGAAGAGTTGCGCTGCCAAGCTCAATTGACTTATGCTTGCAAGCCTGTGACTGACACTGGACGTGTCCATGCAGGCAAGCTCAAGGACTTGGGTAATACAGTCCTTGGAAAATTTGGGATGTCCCTGGACAATTTCAAAGCTGACAAAGACCCAAACACGGGCTCCTACAGTATCAACTTCAAGCAATAGGACAGCTACTATGGGGCATCCATTGGTCTCAACATGTTGTCTCATTGTACAATCAGCCTAGTGAGCGTCATCTGTAGGGTTGCTGACGTATGTGCCCAGCGCGTGAACACACGAGACCTAGGGTTGTTTAGCCAAAGGCGCAGTGATAGATTCCCTTTGCATCAGCACAGCATGTGAGTATAGCATGTATTTCTGACACCAATAGGCATGTTTGCTTATGTGCAGCCTTCTATGCTGCTCTCAGTCAGAATTATAGATAGGGCTGTTCTGCAATTTACTTCATCCCCACAGCGTGCCAAAGGTCAAGTATGCAAACAGTAGCCCTCCTAAGGGTACAAGGACAGAGACTGCAAGTATAACACTGAGGACATTGATTTTGCTGCCCTTCCAAACATCGCCACCCCAGTTGTCAGTAAATAGGTCTCCTCTGTCTTTTCGCTTCCTTGCCTCTAACCGTTTGGCAGCTACAACTCAAAACACACCGTCAGGTTGCATCTAAATTCGATGCATTGTAAGGTGTAGGCACGATTGCTCTCAAAGAATCGTGTCAGCAGGCATAGGTCCTGTTACTCAAGCACCAGGCGGCATTCCATCACCTAGCTGATCCCTTTCTATTCTGGATTGTTGCTCAGATGACTTGCTGTCTGCTGCACACCTGACTTGGGCCCCTCTGCCTGCAAAATTGTGGCCCCCAGCTGATATCGAAGTGGTTTTCGGAGAATGATCGAGACTTGTGATCAAGTGCGTTCCAGACCTTGCAAACGATATACAACCCGCCTTGAGCTGAAGGGAGCAAGCGATGCTGTTGACTGAGCTCCACATAAATTTGCATGCGTTGACCTGCTGTTTGGTAGCTTGCAGCTTGCCGACAGCAGTCCGATCACCGGCATGACGCCTGTTTTTGCAAGAGCTGTGGAATCAGAAACACAATGTATGCTGGAAGTGTAAAGGGTGTATGCGCAGCAGCTTTGCGCGATAGCTATCGCGCAGTTTGGTCAAACTGGATAGGTCAACGATGGTCAAGGTCAAACTATCCTGTGAACAAGTGCTGAACAGCACTGCCACTGGTTTTGAAGCCTTTCGACACATCGCTGTATGATGTCAGCATTTGCACATTCCCTTTGTGCTGTCAGTCCCATCTGTAGCCGTTCGACCGTGACACGTCGCTCGATACACGCATGCAAAGTTTCGTCAACTCAGTCGAGACTATTCACAGCTCGGCAACAGAAATGTCCCAGCAAGTATGCCTGCCTTAGTCTTACTCAAGCCATGTTTGTCGTATGATCGGCGTATTCGAATTGCTGCATGATTCTGTGCACAAATGCAGGAGAAGTGCATACACAAGCTATACGTGCAAAGCTGGGAAGGACTCAAAGGTATTCTGGCAAATGCTTCTGCCCAGACTGACTCACGTCCATCAAGCCTACGTACGAAGAACTGTCACGTAGTTACATTGCTGTCATCATGTCAGCAGGAACCTCCTTGGCAAAGGCAAGAGGGCGTCAGCGGAAAATCACCCATAGAAAGTGGTAAGACGCGCTGTATGTGGTCAAAGCCAGTTTGTCCACCACTTGTGTATGCTCTTCTGAAGGCAGCATCTCTGATTTGTCCTGGCATGCAGACAACAAAAAGGCAGAGCCAGAATTGTCACCGCAAGACAAGAAAGGCCAGCGCACCGCAATTATCACTGGCTTCATTTCTGTAGCTTTTGGGGTAAGCGTCAACAGCTATGGCACAACAATGCCTGCAGGTGGCATCTGCTGCACCTACTGCAGAGACATATGTAGCAGCCCTGCCCCTGTCTCTGCTGCACAGTACCGTACCATGCCTTTTATACCACAGTAAGAACATCAATGTTGCAAGTTACCACGGTTTCACTGCTGGGACATTGCACGGCACAGGAGATCTGCACAGGCAGCATAGCAATGTGCTTCCTTTGTGTCACAGGTGGCGTATCTTTTATTGGTTTCTCTGCTTGATTCCCGAGGCAATGTGCTTCATCCGCCACCACCTGAAGCTTTTGGCCTTTGAATCCTCTAAGGCCTTGTTTATGAAGAGTTCATCTGTCGAGTGGGTCCTCAGGCCCTCTGCAAGTTGGAGTTGCTCATTGTGCTCCCGGAGCACATTTGCAAAGATGCAATACATTGCAAGATGATGTGAACAGGTCATGGTGGTTGCATTAGACATCCCACATACACCATATCATTCAATTGAGGAGTGTAGTGACACGTGATGAAGCGACTGGCTCAGTGGGAAACTATGACCCAAGCTTTGAAGAGAGAGTTCAGGTCCCAAACCCAATCAGCCTGGCTCCAGTCCTTTTCAAACACCACCACTTGTTGAATTCATGTTAAAACATAGCATCTGTAGCGCACGCTGTGCTTCTGAAACACTGAAAAATGGTGCATGTATGCATCCTTCTACAAATGCTGCTGCAAACCTGTCCAAACAGCCTGTTTTCCAGGATTCCTCAGACTGTTTCACCCCAGCAGTGCAGCCAACTTTGGACATGTTAAGACGCTTCCCAAAATCATACGGGTCAGGTATAGACAGATCTGAGGAGAAACTCAGCCACTGTCAAATTCTACTCAGATTTGAAGCGGTAAGACCTGTCTGATACTGCACAGTCAGACACGATTATACCTATCTGCAGATGTGGTCCAAAAGGGACAGGTTCAGCATGGGTCGGACAGCGTTCAGCCCTCGCTCTACAAGAATTGGAACCAGGCTGATTGTATACACCGGACCTGTTCAGAGGGCTTTCAAAGGCGTCTTAACTTAGAGCTGGCTGAGATTTTGGGCTGAAAAATCCCTGTCCTCCAACATCATCTTTTGCGAAGCACTTATCGAAGCATATGCGTGCTTGCAACTTTGTTTTGCCCATGTGCAGCAGAAGATCTGCAGCATGTAGCAACAGGAAAACGCCTGCGGATTAATGGGTCTTGATGGTTTCTGCATGCATGCATGCAACATGACCCTTAGTCATGAGGTGAAGTGATCGTGTATCGTGGCGTTATGGAATTTCGAAAATGTTTCAGCTGCGTCATCGTCGTGGCTGATCGTATGCTTCAAGTGGCCCACTCTTTGGCGCGCCTGCAAACCGTCCTGCCACGACACCTGCAAGTAACAAAACATTGCAACCTACAGTCCATCAAGTAGCTGCGCTGCACCGTCTGCTTTGCCGCCACTCTCCGCCGACTGTTCGACAACCCATTGCGTCACAGCCACCAGCTTCTTCTTGACATCAGCGTCCTTGTTTGCGCCATGGCCAAGCGCGAGAGGCAAGAGACACCTGACTGGCAGCAAGAAATCCCATACATCCTTGCCAAGAATGAGAAGGACTTCAAGATCAAGTATAAGTCTAGTTGTCTCTGTGGAGCAGTAGAGTACTGTGTAAACGCAGATCCCAAGGGCTCCAAGTTCTGCCACTGCACAGGCTGTCAGCGTCTTCATGGTGCGTAGTTCTTCTCTGCATACTGAAAATCTGACCTTCCTTAGGCCTGCTGTGATTGCCTCAATCATGCTGGCAGGCGCACCGTTTCAGTGGGCTGCCATTTTCCCCAAGGAGAATGTACGTTTCATCAAGGGTGTAGACATGCTGGGGTTTTTGAACACTCAAGACAGGTGCCCCAAGCATGAGCTCCCCTGCAAGGTCAGCTGCACCAGGTGTCACTCACCCATTGCCAGTGAGGGGCGCAACATGTGGATGGCCTTCCCCACCTTGTTTGATTTTGAGGACAGGAAGATCCCAGAAGTTTTCCAGCCTGACTGCCATATCTTCTATGTGCAAAGATGCATGGATGTGCATGATGGGAAGCCAAAGTGGTCCGCCCACAAGGAGGACTCAGAGCAAATGAAGGAAGAGAAAAGTGATCACAACATTAGTTAGACAGACTACCCTATCAGTGCTTGTCCTGTTCAGTGCTTGTCCTGTCCAGTGTGTCAATCTTAGTTTGTACTTTAGAGTTCAACCTCTAGAGCCTCTCTTGAGTATGCAAGCACGGCTACCCAGGGCAGTACGTTTGCAGTAGGCTATGGCCGGCTTTTACTATCCGTTTCAAGCCTTGTTCCTTGTGGAAAGAGACGATGCTTCATGTGCTGTCATTTTGCAGGTAATAGCAATGATGCTGTTGGCAACCCTTTTGTACAATATGTTCGATTATTGCAACATCGATCAATTCTTCAAGAAGGATCCTCAAGCTTCCAATCGGCTGTCACATTCAGACACGCGGTGCACTCTCACATTCAGAAACACACAGTGATTACTTGACAGCATGTCTGGGCTTCAGTTCCTCTCTTTGGCCACACATTGCTGTAGCACATTCAGTTGACATGCAGACTGCACAACCGTAGGACAGTCACAACTAAAATATCATGATCCCAGGAGAGGGAACGAGGCCGATGTTTCAGCTAGCCAGTAGGTCTGTTGGAGAGATAAGTGTCCATTTTTCCAAATATTTTGGTTTCGAGACGACCCTGGTTGGAAGCATTCCAGCGAAGATCTTCCACACGAAGAAGAAGATAGCCAGCTTCGAAGGTACGACCTACGAGCAAAGACGAACGAGATGCAACTTGCCCTTAAGGGTCGACATCTGCCGTTCCGTCATGCACGCAAAGACCCACAGCTGTATGCCAGAGAAACAATTGGACGGTCGTGCGTCTTGCGCTTTTATTCGCCAAATTGCTCTGTGCTCAACGTAGCACTGCTCTCTCGTGAGCACTGTCAGCCTGAAAATTCAGACACTCACAAGCAACTGAGATCCTTAAGCATGGCAAATGGCAACACACCAGAATGGCAACAGGAAGCACCTTACAAGCTGGTCGAGAATGATACAGCCTTCAAAGTCAAGTACACAGCTAGCTGCATGTGTGGAGAGGTTCAGTATGCTGCTGATAGTGACCCCGTCAGTGCCAAGTATTGTCATTGCACAGATTGTCAGCACCTTCACGGTGAGTCGGTGCCCCATTTCATCTGCCTGCAACTCTCTGTAGAATGTATGCCATTTGTATCTGATCATTTGGTTGCCCAGGTGCTCCATTTCAGTGGGCAGCATTGTTCAAAAAGGACGCGCTCAGATTTATCAAGGGTGTAGACAGCCTCATGTTTTATGATTCAGCTAACTGCACAGAGCAGCACAATCTTCCCTGCAAAGTTAGCTGTTCCAAATGTCATTCACCTTTGGCAGATGAGGGCAGAAATATGTGGATGGCATTCCCAACTCAGTTTAAATTTGACAGCAACAAAGCACCAGAGGCATTTCAAGGTGACTGTCACATCTTCTACAAATCAAGGTGTATAGACATAAAGGATGGAAAGACCAAATGGTCTGAGATGAAGGGGAAGTCTGAGGAGATTCAGGAAGCATAGGTGCACATGTACAAGCCACCAGAACAAGCATTACTTCTGATTGCCTGATGACAGCCTCAGAATGTGCATATGGCAGTATGCACAAATGGCTGATCTTGCCAGCCCAGACTGTACCATAGCTGACAGCTTCAAAAGTGTCAGCATGCAGTAATGTTGATGGTTGATTTTAGTGTTTGTGTTGGCTGTGTACTGGCATGTGCAATTGCCAGCCGCAGCAATTTTTTCACTGCTTGGTTAATTTGATTATTTACTTTTTGCCTCTGCGTTCTGTTGCTCAGTCCAAGGCTGGAGGGTTTAAATCAGTACACCACACAAGTAACGTCTAGCAGAGCTGCTGCTGCTCTTTTCGAAAAGTGCTGTCAATTCACAGCCGGTCTGGAGTTGAGCAATGGCACCAGTCCAAACAGTCAGCACTTGGGGTCTTATTGCCAAGTGAACCAGCCTTGAGGGTGTGCAGCAATTTTGTGCAGGCACACTGAGTGTCTCTCAACAGCCTTGAACAGCACATGATCATATGCAGCACTGTAGAGGAGCGCATTGCAGCATGCTGTATAAGAGAGCTAGACGGAGGCTACAGTTACAGTCAGCTTGACGGCCTATTACAATGCAAAGCAATTTACACAATATGTTTCCAAGCAATGATGGAACGTTTCTGTAAACACAAGGGAGACAATTTCAGGTCACAATGGCCATGGCGTTTGATGAGAATGAGCTGTGAAAGACTCATCTCTCTGACAACAAAGCCAGACACAGCGCGTTCACAACAATCATCAGGATTCACTCCCAAGGGACACGCTTCATAGTCTGCTGCACCTGCAGTCATGCACCTATTGCTCCAACAGAGCAGCTGCTTATAGCCTTGCTAGACAATTTGACATCAACAAGAAGACAAAACAAAGCATGGCAGGTCTCGGTATGTCCCAAGCAAGCTGTTGCAAACGGATAACATCTCTGCACAGCCCAAAGATATCAATCCTTTGGGGCAGCCTTCACTGGTGGAATAGCAAACAACAGCGACAGCAGAGTGCAGTGACTGGTGCACACTAAGGTCAGGGGATCACCTTAGCAGCAGGTGGAGACTTCTGGCGGTCTGGTGAGGAGATCATACGGCTCTCATGACGAGGTGCAGCTTTGTTTCTTGGAGACCTGTGTCCTGCCCTGTGGACATGAGGTGAGTGGTGAGTGCGCACTTCAGACTGCACACGCTGTGCATGGTGGTGCTGGAGGGTCAAGCGAGGGTCAAAGGTGGCTCTGGGGGGTCCAAAGGGCTGCTGGTCAGCTGCGCTTGCTGATGCAATGGTGGGGCTCTTCGACGCATCAGGGCTCTCTGGAGCATCATGGCTCTTGGAGACAGGAGGGCTCTTGGAGGCACTAGGGCTCTTTGGAACATCAGGGCTCTTTGAAGCGACAGGGCTCTTTGGAGCATCAGGGCTCTTTGAAGCAACAGGGGACTTTGGAGCATCAGTGCCAATGGACACTGCCTGCAGGAGTAAACAGATCAGAAGTGCCTAAAGGCATTGCTGTGCTTGGCAGCTGGCACACCAGTTTGTGTATCTGCAAGACTATGTCAACCATGATCATACAATGCAGATCTGCATGTCTGGACTGCAACACGACCGAGCACCAAGCCAATGTCTGAAAGTCTATACTGCAAGCTCAAAGTTGGCAAGGAACTGTTCTATGACAAGCTTTGGCATTTATACATACAGGCTGGGGTTGTGTGCAACTGAAACCTGCTTGGTATGACCAACATGCGTACACTCACCTGCTTTGGCAACGGGGGCTTGTCATCAACAGCTGTCTGCAGGGAGTGCTTTTGCTTGGCAAGTCCAGTGACAACGTCGCTGAGCCTTTCCATTGCTGCGCGTTGCTCTTTCAATTCTTGATGCACTGACTCATGCTGGATTGCCTGATATTCACGCAGGCGAATCTCAGCTGCCAGCTGATTTTGGAAGAACAGAACAGTCATTGCACCAGGAAAGTTTGAGTTCAAAATATGTCTCAGCTGGAAAATCTCTTCTTTCAGCTTGGTCTTTTCTATCTTCAGCTCAGCGCAGCGCTGTGCAAGGTCTGTTCTGGAGTCAATTTGCACCAACTGAAAATTGTTGATGGAGTGCCTTTGATGAACTTGGTGTCTGCTCTGGCTGCCAGCTGCTGTCTCAGGAATGTGTTTTCGTTTGACAGGTATTGCAAAGATTCTTTCCAGGCTGGATGTTGGTGAGAGATAGGCCAGTTGTTCTGACTGCCAAGCTGATCATAGCTCAGTAGAGACTTTGCAGCAAACTGTGCATCCTGCAAAAGGAAGAAGAACTGTGTGGCAAAGACCTTACGGAACAATATCATCTCTCTCACGCTCTCTGAGTGTGATCAGGTGCGAGTCCGCTATTGCAGGCATGCTCACCTTTTCAGACCTAACGGCATCATTGCACTTGCGGTTGTAGGCTGTAATGAGCCTTTCGATCACTTTAGAAGCCTGGTCAGGAGTTTGGTTAGCTCCCTCACTGTCCTTGATCGTTTTCAGATGCTGGATCATGCTTTTGGCCTCCTGCGCAGGTGCATCCGGTTGTTGACGGCACATATTGAACGGCAACACCAATCAAGACGGTATCAATCAAAATGGTGTACCTGGACGATGTTGTCCTGAATTCTCGACTTGTTGCTATTGTACCGAACATCTCGCTCTTTGGCAAAGTGTTCAGTTGCGTAGCTGTTTGCCATGACAAATTACAGCGCAGGAGTTGTCTTCCTCTTTACAGTCGTGCAATCCAACTGAGCAGGTCAGGTGGTCACGACAAGTTTTGCGCTATGGCGATACAACTCTTCCGTTTGATTTGTGGTTTGACTTGTTGATCCCGTTGACCCATTCATTATTCATTAGATTTTAAAGGCACCCCTTTCACAGCTTGTGATATTCTTTTTCTTCTTCTCCGCTGAGCCAGGGCTCAAGCTTTGACCTCGCTTGTCTCTACAGCCAAGACAAGGAGCGCGTGGTCCTCAGCACAAACTTGTTTCTTGCATTTGGAACCGGTTGGTACCATTAATGTTGGTGCGGATCTAAATGTAGGTTTAAACCTTTCTCCCTCATTCTCGGCTGGGTCCTGAGGCCGGCAATAGGCAGTCATGATAAACTGTATGAGCATTTGCCTAGTTCTCCCTTAGCAGCATAGTGTTTATACCACAAAGCTATGGCTATAGCGCTAATAGCATACCTATAATCTGAATCAAGGCCAAACAATATGGCTTAATTCTTGAAGGCCACATGCGTGCGCACATATGCATATGCATATGCATATGCGTCCACAAAGTCATGACCATAAGTCAGTACTAATCAGAGAAATTAAGAGAGGGCAGTTGGCCAACTTGAGAGAGAGAGATTTCACAAGCTTTTGCTAGCCGTGGCCAACGCTTGTGCCAGATATGGCAATCATGTCCAATATGAATGATGAATATGTGTGTGTATGTGTATGTGAAGGGGGTCCCACACCCCAAAAAGTAGCTGCCAGCCAACAATGTATGTGAAAGTGAAATGTACCGCTGTAAAACGCTGCCGGTTTCAATATGCAATTGGAGGAAAAACACCGCAGTGTGAAGAACCCCCTACTTGACACAAGCAAGGCCAATTCAGGGAGTCAGAAAGCAGCGCCAATAAATGTCTGGCTGCTTGCTCAAGGCAGCTACAAACGCCAAAAAGCCCTGCTAATCCAAACCTCAACAAGCCAAGCTGCAGCAATCACAGTAGGTATCCAAAACAAGCATGCAAGCTGGAAGGCCCCCAAACTTCCAAATGCACAATAGTGAAGGTTGCCAACTAAAAAGTACGCAGCGGAGCTATTACGGGTCTCCAACAGCCTGTCTGAACCTTAAATGTGCCAGCATTTCGTCCCCCACAATGCCTAGCACTAGGAATGGAGAAGAATCACAACCGGAGCCTGTCCATGTCACAAAGCAATGTAACAACAGCACCGAGCAACTCCAACCGTGTTGGCCTCCGTTTGCCAACTGACTGTTCCATGGAGCTCAAAACTTCAATCAAGTCGCGCCTCCGCATCGTAACAAGGTCTGACATGTAATAGTACACGCCAGTGTCTGTTGCCGGCCCGTTTTCCAACAGGACGCTGAGTTCGCTCCTCCCGAGGCGAAAATCTCTCTGTTGTTGAGATGCTGGAGGGCTTGCGACTATCCCGGGAGTGGCGCTGACGCATCCTGCGCCGTCCGCTGCTATAGGCGAAGATACTCGATGTTGCTGTGTCTGGCTGGGCGACGAGGGGCAAACAACCGGGCGCTCCCCAGATCTTCGTACATCCTTGTCGTAAAGTTTCCGAAGCACTCTCACCGTGCGACGGGGCCCTTGCCACAGAGTCGCACCTTTGGCAATGATGTCTGTCGTCCGAGACAAATGGCCTCTATATGTGGTTACTCAAGACTTCTCTAGCAGATTACCCATACAGCTTGACAAGCTCGTTCTTGTAACCTCCAGCTTTGCTTTTGCCCGGTTGGCATGTTGCTGCCTTGGACGGTCATGTCACAGCTGGTTTGATGTTTTGCGCGTGACTCATTACAGTCGTTGTTTGCCAGTGGGTCAGCAGTCAAGCGAAATTGTGGCCAGGCTTGACCAACACTGGAGTAAACCACCTGGAGTTCTTGCAGAAGCTTATTGCCAGCTTTGTGTGGAGTCCTACCGTTCTGATCCGCATGCAGAAGTCACGTGGTTGTTGAACGGAGTGAACGTCTTCACTGAGCCCACAATTGAATGCGGAGAACGCCCGTTGGACACGTCCCCTGGTTATGAGCAGTTAGGTCTGAACACACTCAACAAGCACTGGCCCGAGGCGAGGTCAGCAGCTGCTCGTGCTGCATTGCACTCTGCAAAGGTTGCCTGGACAGGGCCTTTGTACTTCGCTAGGGCACTGAGAGACCACCTGCCTCCTGACATTTTGGACCGTGTGGTGGAACTTGCAACATCCTATCAGCAACTGGTTTCAGCGCCAAGCAATGTCCGTCAACATTGTCCGCTCATTAGAAGGGCAAGGAAGCCCACAGTTACTTCAAAGGTACAAAACATTCCTAACAGGAAGCGTGGCAAGAAGCGCAAGAAGCGATGTAAAAATAAAACAAAGACATGAGACTTTTATCCACTTGCATGGTCTGTTGCAGTCTGCTGTCTTGGTCCTGCAGATGGATTTTGTTTTCCAAACTTGGTGTGGTCAGTCTTGTCATTGCAAACTCTGCTTTACAATCTTTGTGGTCAATGGTGTAGGAAGCACAAGCTTGTTTGCAGCATCTGAGAAATTGTCTGCTTATTGTTGCAGCGATTCAATCAGTTTTGTTGAGTAGCGTGAATGTCAATATTGCACATATCAACCTTTGCACATTGGGTCCAATGTGTTGGAAGCGTGAGCTCTTGAACCTGTTTCTGTCACACCCTTCATGAATAGGTCACTAACCAGGCACTCACTAATGGCTGCATACTGCATGTTCCTTAGCCAGCAGCCTGTTACTTTGTACCATAGGCAAACATTTGCATGTGTCCTTCACATAGCAGTCTAGATACACTTAGGAGAATTGTCACAATAATGTATAATCCTGATATGCAAGCCTGCAGACTGCACATCGACAAAACGGTGAAGAATCGTCTCCTGAGTGTGTGAGGTTTCCTTGATAGAATGGATGCCAGACACAAGTATCCAAGGATGCATTCAGTGTTTGCGATTTGTGTGATACTATTTGCCCCATTGCGTCACGTCATCGCATCGCCATGACGCTTGAACGATTCGACCAGTAGAGGCCTTACAGTGTGCACCATCTCAGATGGGGCAGTAGTGATCAGACTTACCAGCTCTAAGTTCAAACTTTGAACTTAGAGCTGGTGAGTCTGATCACTACTGCCCCAATTTACTAGGCATGGATCACAGTAATGATTCTGACTGCATGGACACTCATGCATGCATACCCTATAAGTAGCTACGTAGTCATTCCACTGACATGGTGTTGCATTTATGCTTATGCAAAGCTTCCATGTATATGTACATAAGCAAGATAATGTGAAGACGTCTTGTGCCCCTTGGGCAGGCCATGTCGTGAAGCACTGGTGTACAGTACATGTCTGCTTACACTTACCTACGGTCTGCAAGCATTGCATGGACGCACTTGAACCATGCTCAGAAGTCCCTCTCCAAAGCTGCGCTACGATACAATCAGAGCCTAATTAGGACCAACGTATGATCATGCCCACACGCTACATCCAGTATCTCAGCACCATCAAGCTCACTGACCATCTCTGGTACAGTCATATCCTGCTGGTAGCCTAACCCAAGACGACCATTGTGTCCACTGCCCCATGCATAGAATTGCGTCATGGAGTTCAAGGTGTCATCATGTGGCACATGGGCTGTCTCAGGATCAACAAAGAGATCTTCTGAGGCCAGAACACTGTGCACACGAGCTGCTGCCACCAGGGCTCTGTTGTTGTCAGGCAAGCCAAAGATCTGCAGCAGAGCAACATCAAGGTTGCGCATGTAGGGGGAAAACAGCCAACTGAGAGGTGGCTGTGTTGCCATGTAAGATAACAAAGTTGAAGCAGCTACACATTGTTATACTCACAGTGGCACAGCTGTTGACATGTACAGGTAAATGTGGCTGCAGCAGACAGGGCTGATGACCAGGTGATGTGTCAGCATGCTGTTGTTGGCCCAGAGGTAAACAGGTTTCATCTGCTGTAGCGCCATGAACACATTTACCTAGCAAATCACTGGAGCAGTCAAAGAAGAGCCACCCTCTAAATGGTAAAGGTGAAATAACAGGTGACTCTATATGTATGACTTGATACAACCAGACAGGGGCTTGTGGTGCAAATGTGGTGCAAACACAAACAAGACTGTGACAGCAAAAACAGTCCATGCAAGTAGATCATACTGAGTCAGGGCCACAAACTCAACCAAATTTGCCCAGAGAATGAGATTTTTGCAGTCTGTGACCAGAAGCAAGGGAAACAATGGCTTGAGACAAAGGGCATATATGCAGCCCCAGCTCCTGAAAAAGCACACATGATATGCGTCGAAGACGAGGGGAGGAGGAAGAGTACAAGGAGAAACTCACTGGAGTGGGGTGAAGAACAGTATGGCTGCCCTGATGGCACTGCCCCAGGCCCAACTGCCCTGCAGCGGCCCAGCCCCAGGCCATGACATCCCCCTTGTGGGTCACCCCCAAGCAATGCCCCAGCCCTGCTGCTACCTGTCCAGCGTTGCACATGTTGGTCAGCAGAGAACACTGGTCAAGCAATGCATGCAAAAAGCTTGAGGCTGATCATTATTGCAAGGCTTTGACGTGTCCTGACCACTATGTGTGCGTGAGCCGAAGTGTTCAAGCATGCTTACAAAAGAATGCAGACACCACAACGATTGTCAGTTGGTGCCATGGCTACATGTGAAATTGTACTGCTTGTTGCTGTTGCTGAAGGAGCACTGCAGCTGGTGTTGCTGCTTTGTCAAGACAGTTTTGGAGGAGCTACAGGGAATTGCTGTTCACAGAGGCCTGCGACAGTATGTCGTCCTTTGGCAAAGATGAGCAGGTGAGCTGACAGCATGGCTGCAGTAGGTATGCACCTTAGTGAAGATGATATCTGCCCCTTCTCTGTCACGAACAATCCATCCAGCAGCATCAGGGCTTGTTTCCTGCACCCCCATGCTACCTGTTCGGCCCAGCTGGCACAGGGAGTTGTCTCCAAAGGCGTATACTTGCCCATTTTGGGCCACAGCTAGTGTGTGGTCCAGGCCACAGGCTACCTGTGCAGAGAAGCAAGATGGTAGTTGGTGCATGTACAATTTGGATCATGCTCAACCCTTGGGTTCTGTCCTTCATCCCATCTATTTCAGACAGCATGATTTTTGCCTCTTGAAATCTGAAGCTGCTGTCAAACAAGGTTGCTTGCACAAATCAAGGCAAACTATGTCAGGCAAGTGACAGAGATGAGATGGGCTTGCAACTTCGATGCTTGTGGCGAGAATGCAATGCAGCAGGAGAACAGTTTGCTTGTGGCCTGCTTGGGGAGGCTTTGCAAGGTGTCCTACATTATTTGCACCATAACAAAATGAGTCATTCCAAGATCAACACGGCTGCCTCACGGTACCATACAATCCCAAGTTACACAACATGTCACAATACATTGTCATGCAGTCGCCTTTTGTTTCAGTGGAGCATCAGGCGCACCTGTTTGATCTGGACAGAGCTGAGCAAATCAGCTGGCTGTGGCTGCCAAATCAGACGGTCCATCACTGCTGCCTGTTCATCCTGCAGATCAGTTGCACTAACAACAATAATAATAATAATAATAATAATAATAATAATAAGAACAAAGCTTTCCAGTTCATGATGAGCTAGGTACGTGCGCATCAGTTGCACTGCATGTCAACATGTTGGCAATTAAGGCCTGCTTGCTGCAGTATTGGGCGCATTTCAGTAGTATGGCTGTAAAGTTACCTGGGCTTGGGTGGGTGCAAGAGAATGGCCCAGACGGCCATGTTGGGGGTAGCCCCAGCTGAACAGCTGCCCATCCTCTATAAGGCATGTACCAAAGATGTCAAGGAGAGGTTGCTTTCCTCAAGGGTGCCTTCTAACATATGGTGCAACAGTAGATGGCATAAGCATCATCAGCCTGTGCTATGGGACTGCTGGCTGGGCAAAGAGCAAGAAGTGGGATTGGAAGTATCAGCAGGATTGTCAGCATGGTCTGTGACGGCAGATGAAGAGAGTGTGGTAATCGCTGTGTTGGTGACATAACTGAAGTATGTTTGGCTCCCATAGTGACCATGTGAGTAGCGCAAAAACTGTGTTGCTGGTATAGCAGAGCATTGCAGCAAACAATGTTGGGTTGCATGCTGGCTTACCTCGTAATGCACAAGCATGACCCCAGCCAGCAGATACTTCAGTGATGCCTTCTAGGCCTGGCAAACGCTGTGGCTTCAACGCCTGTACAGTTCCTTGGCCTAAGCCCAGTTGCCCCCGCTTGGAACTGCCCCAGCCCCACACTGTGCCATCTCCCAGAACAGCAAAGGAAGCCACTCCTGAAGCTGCTGCACTTGTCACCTGCAGTGCCAAAAGAAAGACTTCGATGTGTCTAGTGTTGCAGCTTCTGTGCGCATGCGCAATCAGCATGATGCACCTTGGACTTGGCAAGAGCATCAACAGCGGCTGGGGTGGCAGCAGACTCCAGTGGCTGCAATGCCTGTCCTAGTTGACCTTCATTGTTGCGCCTGTTTGCCGTGAACAAAGTCACTCACTGACACAGAGTCAATCTGGCAGCAGTGCTACGTTTAAACAACACGTACAAGCATGCCTCACCCCCAAGTAAACAGCTTGCCCTCCAGATTGATAGCCAAGCTGTGGTAGTGACCAGCAGCGACTTTTGCTATGTCCTTGGTCAGGTCAACTTCTTCGGGCTCGTAATTGTCCCCAAGGCTGCTGCAGCCCAATGCACCCTGGACACTGCATCAGCTTCAATGTTGACCAGCACACAAGTAGTAGACTTTGTGCATGCGCAAAGAAGGGCAAAGACTCCACCTGTGACCCTTCTCCGAAGGATAAGACAGCTGTGTGGTAGCATCTGAGCAGAGATTGAAGGGGCTTTCCTGGCAATCGTCGGGCTAGCATGCCGGTCATTCAAGGTGACTGGCACGTTCGGCATGCTGCATGTGTGTGATCGTACCAGCTGCAACGGTACACAGGTAGACAAGCAGGGCCTTGGCAGTGTAGCGCTGAAAGATCGGCTTCCTCCTGAGATTTGGGACCGTGTGATGGACTTTGCAACATCCTATTAGCAACTGGTTTCAGCACCAAGCTCCAAAGGTACAGAAAGTTCGCAACAGGAAGCGTGGCCAGAGGCGATATAAACAGTTAACAAATACTCGAGTCTTGTCATCCACTTACATTTTCTGTTAGAAATGCAGTCTGATGTCTTCGTCCTGCAGATGGATGCTGTTAATCATGCTTGCATTACTCAGTATTGTCAGTGCGAGCTCTACATGCCGACCTTTGGCAATGATGTAGTAAGCACAAGTCTATTGCAGCATCCGAGAATGTGTCTGCTTAGGTATGAGCATTAATTCAAACAATCGCTGGAGAAGATGTCGATGAGTAGCATGAGTGTTGCAAGAAACGTTGGTTTGTATACTAGGGCCAGGAATTGTCAAGGTCTTGGAAGTATGAGCACTTTACAATTTTCCACGACCTTTTATAAACAAGTCACCAATCAGGCAGTTATTGGTGGCCACATAGCCGCGTTCCGTAGCTAGCAACTTGTTGATTTGCACAACAGGCAAACGCTTCTTTAGATATGTGTCCTTCAAACAGCAGGTTGGATACACTTGGCTCCATGGAGACCTGTCACCACGAGAAATGCTCCTGCTATGCAAGCCCACCAACTGCACACTGCACTTAACAAAATGGTGACAGTTCGTCTCCTGCGTGTTTGAGTTTATGTGATACAGTGCAACCCATTGCATCATGCGTGAACAAATTTGCAAGAAGGTTTACCCAAACAATAGAGGCCACACAGTGGGCATCATATGATTGACATCATACAAGAGTTGGTATGGGATGTAAAAGCTGCATATGCAGCACAAACTGTGCGTACCAGCACACAAGCAGAAAATGCACAAACTAAACAAGACAAAGCAAGCACGAACTAGTGGCTAATTTATGCCCTTCGCCTCAGGCCCAAATAGGGCTTCAGACCGAACCCACTATGCCAACCTGTGCTGTTGGGTGTTGCTGATGTTGTCACTACTGCCTGTGTCACTACTGCTGCTGTCACTGCTGTTGATGTCATTGACGTTGCTGATGTGATAGCCATGGGCTGTAGTAAGACATTGCAGTGTGCCATACAGCATGTGTGACTCCGTGCCTCAAGCAGATGCAAGTGATGGTAAAGGTGAGTTTGCTGTTTCAAGAAGTGACCCGAGACAGTGACCCCATGAAAGCAATACAGGGTAATAGGACACATGGAGGATATCTTTTGCTCCTTGGGCAGATCGTGTTGTGAAGCACTAATGTACAACACATTTCTACTTATACTCATCTACGGACTTCTCTTGGCAGCTGCGCTGTGCTATAATTACAACCTAATGAGGACCAATGTATGCTCATGCCCACACGCTACATCCAGTATCTCAGCACCATCAAGCTCACTGACAATCTCCGGCACACCCGTATCGATATGCTGCTGAAAGCCCAACCCCAGGCAACCATTGTTTCCACTCCCCCATGCATAGCATTGCGTCATGGAGTTCAGGGTGTCATTGTGCAGCAAATGGGCTGTCTCTTTCCTCATCAACCATTCATCAAAGAGGTCTCTTGAGGCCAGAATGCTGTGCACACCGCCCGCTGCCACCAGGGCTCTGTTGTTTTCTGGCAAACCAAAAATCTGCAGCAGAGCAACATTAAGATTTTGCATGTAGGGGAGGAACAGCAAGCTGATAAGTGGAAGTGCTGCCATGTACCAAGCTGAAGCAGCTACATGTCGTTATATTCACAGGGGCACATCTGTTGACATGTATAGCTCATGGTGGTAGAATGAGCAGACATGGCGGATGATCAGGTGATGTGTCAGCATGCTGTTGTCAGCCTAGAGACAAACATGGTGTATCTGTTGTAGCGATTTTGTACACATTTATCTAGCAACATACCACAGCAGTCACAACAGAGCCACACTCTTGATGGTGATGGTGGACAAAGAGCCAAACGACTTGTGACTCTATAAGTATGACTCAATAAAACCCAGACAGGGGTTGGTGCAAGGGTGCAAGTGTGGTGCAAATACTAGCAGGATTGTCACAGCAAAAAAGTCTGTGCAAGTAGAGCATACTGAGCCACGGCCACAAACTCCCCCAAATTTGCCTAGGGGATAATGAGACATTTGCAGTCTGTGACCAGAAGCAAGGGAAACAATGGCTTGAGACAAAGGGGCATATATGCAGCCCCAGCTCTTGGAAAAGCACACATGATTTGCATTGAAGAAGAGGAGGAGGAACATGACAAGGAGAAACTCACTGGAGTGGGGTGAAGAACTGTATGGCTGCCCTGATGGCACTGCCCCAGGCCCAACTGCCCTGCAGCATCACAGCCCCAAGCCATGACATCCCCCTTGTGGGTCACCCCTAAGCAATGCTCCCACCCTGATGCTACCTAGCTAGCGTCGCAACTTTTTAGTCGGCAAGGAATATTAGTCAAGCAATGCATACAAAAGCTTGAGGCTGATCATGTTGCAAGGCTTTGGTGCGTCCTGAACTCTATGCGTATGTAAGGTGGAGTCTTCAAGCATGCCCACAAAAGAATCCAGGTGTCACAACTGTTGTCAAGCTGCCATGGAGCCGTGGCTACACATGCGACGCGCTCCTTGTTGCTATTGTTGAGGAAACACTGCAGCTGGTGTTGGTGCTCTGTCGAGACTGTTTTGGAGGAGCTGCATGACTTTGCATTCTACGGACGGTGGCAACATCATGTCGTCCTTGGGCAACATGAAATCAAGAGCTGACAGAATGGCTGCAGTAGATGTGCACCTTGGAGAAAATGATCTCTGCCCCTTCTTTGTCACGAACAATCCATGCAGCAGCATCAGCGCTTGTTTCCTGCACCCCCATGCTACCTGCTCGGCCCAGCTGGCACAGAGAGTTGTCTCCAAAGGCATATACTTGCCCGTTCTGGGCAACAGCTAGTGTGTGGTCCATACCACATGCTACCTGTGCAAGAGATACAAGCTGATAGTTGGTTGACAATTTGCACCATGCTCAACCCTTGGGTTCTGTCTTTCATCCCATCTGGTTGAAACACCATGATTCAATTCTTGAACTCTGAAGCTGCTGTCAAACAACAGCTGCTTACAAACGTTAAGGCAAACCATATCCGGCAAGTGATCGAGCCAAGCAACTTTGATGCTTGTGGCAAGCATGCAATGCAGCACAAGAACAGTTTGCTTGTGGCCTGCTTGGGGAGGCTTTACAATATACCTACTGTATTTGCACCATAACAACATGAGTCATTCCAAGATCTGCTCGGCTGCCTCAAGGCACCACACAAACTCAAGGTACGCAAAGCTAATGATACAGTTTCATGCAGTGGTTGGCTTCTTTAGTGAAGCATCAAGCGCACCTGTTTGATTTGGACAGAGCTGAGCAAGTCAGCTGGCTGTGGCTGCCAAATCAGACGGCCCCGCAAATCTGTGAAGTCATCCTGCAGATCAGTTACGCTGCATATGCAAAACCAAGTAAGCAATGCCTGCTGCAGTACTGGGCGCAGCTCAGCAGTATGGCTGTGCAGTTACCTGGTCTTGGGTGCGTGCAAGCGAATGGCCCAGACGGCCATGCTGTGGGTAGCCCCAGCTGAACAGCTGCCCATCCTCTGTACAGCATGTACCAAAGCTGTCAAGCAGAGGTTGCTATTCTGAAGGGTGCTGTGTTACATATGGTATAGCGGTGAATGGCATAAGCATCAGACTGTGCTATGGGACTGCTGGCTGGGGAAACGAGCAAGAAGTGGGATGTCAAGTATCAGCAAGACTGTCAGTGTGGTCTGTGAGGACAGATGAAGAGAAAGTGATACACGATGTGTCAGGTACGCTTGCAACGGCAAAAGGTACGTCCAGCTACCTGCAACAGGCATGCAAGTTTGTATTGCTGGTATAACCGAGGATAATGCAGCAATCAATGTTGACTTGCATGTGGGCTTACCTCGTAATGCACAAGCATGACCCCAGCCGGCAGATACTTCAGTGATGCCTTCTAGGCCTGGCAAACGCTGTGGCTTGAAAGTCTTATGCATTCCCCGGCCTAAGCCCAATTGTCCCCGCTTGGAACTGCCCCAACCCCAGACTGTACCATCTTCCAAAACAGCAAAGGAAGCCACTCCTGAAGCTGCTGCACTTGTTACCTGCAGTGCCAAAATGAAAGCTTCAGTGTGTCTAGTGTTACAGTTTGTGCACGCATACAAGATCAGCATGATGCACCTTGAAGTTGGCAAGAGCATCAACAGCGGCTGGGGGGGCAGCAGACTCCAGTGGCTGCCATCCCTGTCCCAGTTGTCCTTCATGGTTACGCCTGTTTGCCATGAACCAAGTCACTCGTTGACACAGAATCAATCTGGTAGCGGCGCTAAAACAAACAGGAAGTACAAGCATGCCTCACCCCCAAGTAAACAGCTTGCCCTCCAGATTGATTGCGAAGCTGCTATAGTGACCAGCAGCGACTTTTGCTATGTTATTGGTAAGGTTAACTTTTTCGGGCTCGTAATTGTCCCCAAGGCTGCTGCAGCCCAATGCACCCTGGACACTGCATCAGCTTCAACATTCACCGGCGCACAAGTAGAAAGCCTACCAGCTGTATGCATGCGCAACAAGAGCAAAGACTGCACCTGTGACCCCGATCCGAAGGACAAGATAGCTGTGTGGTAGCATCTGAGCAGAGATTGGAGGCGCTTTCCTTGCAATCGTTGGCCCAGCATGCCGGTCATTCAGGGTGACTCGCGCATACGGCATGCTGCATGTATGTGATCGTTACAGCTGCAACGGTACACAGGTAAAATGGTCTGGGCTCAGTAACCGTGTTTTCGATGTCGTATTGAGCGCTTCCGTCATTCAGCACGTTCGTTGACCCTTGATGGCAAGCACTCATGGCGGTCATGTTGGACCAAGCTTAGTTTGGAATTCCCAGTCAATTTTCGCTAAATTTTGCTTTGACCTGCCCACTGAAACAAGCCTTGCTTAGCAAGGTACGTAGTCGTGATGTGCCCTCCCTCATTCAGGCGTTGCTGTGCACGATAGGTACAGCTCTGATGCACCATAATGCTGTAACAAATCGGGCCATTCTACAGCTGTCTTTGCAGTTTTGCATCACAGGTCGAGCTTCGACTACGAGTTCTTTGTGACGGCCGGTGACGAGCGGCTTCTTGCTCCATCCATTAACCAGGCTCCAAAGCCAGCAGAGCAGAGTCAAGATAGTGGGGCAAGCTAGGACAGGTCCATTTATTGGACGTGCCTGGCATGGCGACTCAGAAAAAGAAGGTGTGACTGGAGTTTTTCAGACTGCCAGCCATACTTCCCGCAGCACAGCTCATTGGTCTTTGATTGATTGACAGGTGCATCCAGGGCTCATCGAACTGGACCCCGAGGACGCCGTGGTTGTGGTCAACTACGAGGTAAGGCTGACTTTATTGCAGCATTTGCTGTCTACTAGCAATCCGTCAGACTCTAGAACATTGTGACGACAAAAATGCAATCTGCTGTCACAGACACATGACATTGAGATTGGCAGCGATGGGACACAAAGAGTTGTGGGCAGGACGCCCGGCATCAAGCAGTAAGACAGTCTTCCCCCTGCAACTGCAACCCCGGATTCTGAACCTTAAATTGAAGCTCACAGCTTGACCGATATCAGTCTCTGTCAACACCATATTATCATTACGTTGAGACTATGCCTGCAGGATCAAAATCAGGCCTTTGCCAAATGAGAGAGACATTCCTCAAGTGGCACAGGAGCTGACCAAAAAGTGTAGGCTCATCAGCGCATCCAAGGTCAGTGCAACCCCAACCATCTCATGCAGAGTGCTGTGAGGCCACAGCCTGAAATGAATTTAGCACAGCTTTGATGCAGATATTCCGTGCTCAACCCCCAAACCCTAAATCCTGAATATTCTGTGCTCACGCTTTGACACTGAAATGGGTGCCTGGCGCAGGTAGGGCGTGTGGAGGAGCTTCTGCATGAGCTGGTGGAGAGAGAGAGCATGAAGCCTGGGCCCAGCTCCAGCCAGTCTTCTGCTGCTTATGTGCATGGCTTCAGTAAGGCCTTCAGCACGGCTTTTGCCTTGCTTCGTCATCCTCTGCTTGCATTTCTTTGTCATCCTCTGCTTGCATTTCTTGGCACAACAAAGCTGCAGCAAGATCATGTTGCCTGTTGTTCTTTCACTTGACTACAGAGGATCTCAGCCATGCTGTGAAGGTCAACCACAGTGGCCGGTCTTGTTCAGCATCTGCAGCAGAAGCAGCAGCATGCCATGAGCGGCAGCAGCAGCAGCAGCAGCAGGCCATGAGCGGCAGCAGCAGCAGCAGCAGCAGCAGTGACAGAGGCCTGCAAGCACAGTGTCAGCATCTGCTGACCAAGGAATGTATGCCTGTCCCCCCTCCAATGGACAGCTCACAGTGTTGCTGAGCTGCAGTGATGTCAAACTTGCAGCTATGGAAATCCTGCATGCAGTGCGTCACAGCATGAGGTGTTTACAATGTCAGGGCGTCAAGCCAGATAGCAGGACAGCAAAAAAGAGCTGTTGACATCGCATAGCAAGCACTGGAGTAGCTTGACAACTTGCAGAGCTGAAGCGGCACGGCACAATAGCAGCATCAGGCTGAGCTATGGTGCAGCACCTTGATGCAGCTGCTTCAACCGGAGAGGCAGTCACTCTGGATGTTGCACAGCACTGCACAGCACAGCACAGCACAGCACAGCACAGGATCTGTCATTTTGCTGTATGAGCCCAGCATTACACGAGCTGCATGGAAAGTTGTACATGACTGCTCACCCATCGGTCATTGTTGTTGGCACAACGCCGCAATTTGTCCAGTCACATGAACCTGTTTGCAAAATCACAGCAAGTCCAATCTTTGAACAAAAGCTGGGCAAGTGGCATGCAGGTGAGGTTGACAGGCAGCAGCTGTGGCAGCGCAATCAGGACCGGCCAGCCACTGCGTCAAGACAACAGTCCACTGAAACTGTGCGCCTTGAAGATCTGGACATCTACATTGTAAGTCACAGCCTGGCACATTCAGCCATATTGTATATGCATGTATTGCAGACAGGACGTCTGCTATTGTGATCATAATTGCACCTTGTACTGGACTAGTCCAGGAGTATGCAACACGTGTTGTAGTGCAGCAAAAGTTGCGGACAGTATCACAAGAAAGCTTCAAGTCATATGGCAGAACAGACATGTCTCGCAACAGAGCCTGATGCAACTTGTCAAAGCATTGCATTCATCTGTGCTTTCAACCCAGGATGCCTGATGAGCCACAACTGGCTGCACAACCCAGACTGTGAGGTACTCAGAAAAAACACGATGTAATATAGTGCATGTGCTACAGGAAAACTTGTATGAGGATGATGTCAAGGACAAAGCCAGAGCAGCCATCTGCATTGCCAGCCTGTTTAGGCAAGCCCAACATTTAGAGCCCCTACTGTCCCACGCAACCCTGCTACCAACCCTAGCTAGGGTTCTGCGAGATGATGGCAAGCGCAGTGTAGATCTGTGCGTGGGGATCCAGTCAGTATGGTTGGTGTTGAGCAATTTCAGCCAGTTCCACCAGCTGCTGGTGGAAAACCAGGTCGGAGTGTTGACAATAGACATCCTTGATTTGGAGATCAAGAGGACTGAGCACAGGGTCAAGGTAAGGTGATGCCCAGGTCTTGCATGCATGAGGCTGATGCTTGACCTCAACTACTCCAGCATCGCCAGACAATGATCGTGATCAAACCGTTCGCCGTATTTGAGCTACTTCTCATGGGGTTGCCAGTGTCGGTTGTTGAGCTGTGTTGTTTGGACAGCAGCCTTTCAGCAGTTTTCAGCTGAAGCATTGTTGACGTCTGGAAACATGCAGCAGCAGGCGCTGACAGCATGGTCGCTGATTGGTGTTTGCTCCCCTGCATATAGAGCTACCTGGCTAATGCGAGAGAGCAAAGGCTGGCACAGGTTCAAATCAATCAAACAATATGAAGCTGCACTTACGTGACACCACACCCTCGCCTGATCACTGAACATCTGAAAGTCAGAATCAAGCACCTACAGGCAAAGTTGCCTTCAGCCATTCCACCAAGCTCAAGTCTATTGCTGACCTTAATATCAGCAGTGCAGCAGGCAACAGCACCAAACACACTTTGCTTGATGTGCAGGAGGAGGGTGTTAGTATAGCAGCAGCTGCTGTGAAGGAAGCTCAGGGCCTTGCCAGTGAGAAGGAGCGCAGGTTACTGGCAGTGACGCAGAAACAGGACAAGCTGCTGTACCTGTGTGCATATCTGCTGCTCAACCTATCTGAGGACCCGGACATAGAGCGCAAGATGCAGAAGAAGGTATGCTGATGAGCAGGTCTGGGTCTGGCCTCTTTGGCAGGCTATTCTTCTTCCCCTGTCTGTACATCAACAACAAATGCATGTGAACATGTTTGTGGGTACCTTCACAATGTCTCCACATTGTTATGCGATGCTGTTGCTGGTTGTACTTGGTTAATCAACATATATATACATACATATATATATGTGGTGCATTTGTTGACTTGGGCATTGCCTACCTCCACACCTTGCAAGCTTTGCAGAATCTTGTTGCATCATGTAGTAGCTTGCACACCACAACTGCCATCAGCTTGCAAGCACTGAAGCATCTGAGCTTCCTGTACACTGTACGATGATGCCATACTCTCAAGAATCGACATTCAGGGCTGCAGCTGCAACATATCTACCACATTGCACCTTCCAGAAGACACAGACCCTGATGCCTGGCTGTAGTCATGTGTCACTCCTGCCATTCCTGCTGTGTGATGTTACTGTGCTCTTGAGAACAGTGCTCTCAGGAACAGACACTAGCGGCTGCAGTTGCTATGCACATGTCAATGACATGCACTGCCAAACCCTGATGCCAAGCTGTCACACGTCCAGTGTCATGCCCTGGTTGTTTGTGCTCCACACATTCAGGAAGTATCATAAACACCTCCATTTTCTATCGTACGGTCATTTCTTGAATCTACAACACATTCTAAATGTTTACCACTTGTATGTTGGTTGTATCTCTTTGAAAACCTGTAGGCCAAAAGAAAGGATTACAAATAATGATTTGCTTCTGACAAACAATAATGAATAGAAATGTTACTTGTGTCAGACTTGGTATAAGGAATAGAAGGGTTTTTCCTGGTTCACAAGTCAACCCTGCCACTCCTGCTGCAGGGCACTGTTGTGTACCTGGTCAAAATGCTGGACCGCACCAACATCGAGCTGCTCATACTGTCCACAGCCTTCCTCAAGAAGCTGTCCATCTACCAGGAGAACAAAGACCAGATGGCAGCCTGTGATGTGGTGCCGCGCCTCGTTACGCTCATGGCCACGGACAATGATGTGCTGCTGATGGCTGTGCTGCGCCTGCTGCACAATTTGTCTTTTGACCGCAGCCTCAAAGATGAAATGGTGAAGCAGGGGTTGCTGCCAAAGGTGATGATTCTGTCTGTTGGGTGAGGTGTGACTTGTTGCTGGTGGAAGCCTTGCAGCTAAGACACAGAAGATGTGCCTCTGGCTATGCTGCAGTTGCTCGACAGCTTGACTATGTGTGATTTTGTATCATGTGTTTGCCTTCGGCAAATTTGTACTTCCTTTTAGAGTGCTCACATGAAATGCTCGCATGAATTTGTTCTAATCCATTGTGTGGTTCAGGAAGGCATGAGTGTCCATGTGGCAGTTGGCTGTTTTTGCAAGTGCATACTCATGTTGCATGAGCTATCACTCACAGCTGTTGCCTAGACCATGTGTTTGACACTGCACCTCATGACAATGCTTCTTATCTCACGCTGCTACATAGATGCACATGGACATTTGCCTTTCCTGCCAAGCTGCTGCAGGCAACTCAGGAAAGTTTGTGCAAGAAAAGAACACTCTCTCAGTACCCTACATCACATTATTTCAATTATGTCAGACATGCTTGCCATTACCCCACAAGCAGCCAGCATTTTCCAGAAGCTTCCAGAAGATCTGACCTGCCCCGTTCACTCTTCCCATTGCTGTTCTGCAGGCTGTACAGCTGGTGAGGCAGATGAACTTCCAGCAGGTCGCTCTAGGTCTGCTGTACCATATTTCTCAAGACGACCGCCACAAGTCCATGTTCATCTACACAGATGCTGTGACGGTCATGTTGGATCTTCTGATGCACGTTGATGATCTGACCACCACCCCTGAGCTCATAGCCCTGGCTGTCAACCTTACACAGAATGACCGGATTGCTGAGGTGGGTTCTTTGTGTGTTTTGCACCATCAGGCGGCCCTTGCACAAAATGACCATATAGCTGAGGTGGGTTCTTCGTGAGTCATTTTGCACCATCGGGCGGCTCTTATACAAAACGACCAGATTGCTGAGGTGGGTTCCTTGTGTGGCGTTTTTGCACCTTCGGGTGGCTCTTGCAAAAGTTTTGTCAATTTGAAGAGATGTGATGCTATAGTAGCATGTAGTATAGTGGTTAAGATTCAAATCAATGTGATGCCTGTGTAGTAAAATGGTGTCACACTTCAATTGCGTACAGCCTGCAAACGATGTATGGTACAATGGAAATGTCATATGAAGTTGGATTTCATATTGCATCTTGATGTGTGTTGCATTCTGGAGATCCGAACATACCACTCAAAAGTTGGCATCACTGTTGTGCATCTTGCCTTGCATCGTGCTTTCTGCCTGGCACTGCTACACGCTGATCTGTTGCCTCTGGTCCACAGCATCTGCTGAACGTCAGCCTGAACACCTGATGTATCACACAAAACAGTTCTTAGTAGCATAGCTTGGACACATTGACTCACCACGGCCATGCTGCTCTCAAGAACTCCTATATCTGTGTTGCTGCACACACAGCAGCTGCTCAACAGTACGACTGCAGATGACTGCACAGCTGTTCAAACCAATCAAACAATCAATCAATCAATCAATCAATCAACCAATCAACCAATCAATCAATCAACCAACCAACCCATCATTCAATCAACCAACCAACCAATCAATCATTCAGTCAATCAAGCAACCAACCAACCATCCAATCAATCAGTCAATTCACACTTGCTGACTTTAGGACTCATCAGGCGGGTCCAACAGAAATTAAGTGAGAGGTCAGCAGACACCCAGCTCTGAATCAATCAACAATCAATCAATTAATCAATCAATCAACCAATCAAAACAATCCATCACTCCATGCTTTTTGACTTTAGGACTCATCAGAGGGTTCAACAGAAATTAAGTGAGAGGTCAGCAGACACCCAGCTCTGAATGTATGACCATGGTGCATGGTGCGTGTTTAGGCCCTGTGTGCCTGGGCAGCCTGCTATAATGCTTGGCTTCTCATGACATTGACGCTGAAAGGTGTACTCTTTTGTTTTCTATAGGCGCTGTGTGGGGGTGACAGGCTGGCCATGCTGCTGGAGAGGGCCTTCCTGACCCGGGATGAGCTGCTGTTCAAGGTGCTGCGCAACCTAAGCCAGCAGGCAGACCTGGGCATCAAGGGGGGCTTCCTGCCTTATATGGACCAGCTTGCTCACCTGCTACAGGTATGGGACAGAGCTGGTATTACCCATCACCTGTCACTGACAACCCTGGGCATCAGAATTGCCTTTCGGTCTCGGCATTTGCAAACCTATGAGGTGTCGTGATCACGTATTACGTGGCATGTTCAATGTGTGAGATGCATCCTGTGCAAATGAGGGCTGGGACCTAGGCTTGAGGCCAGCATGACATTTACAAATAGTTGCAGAAGAGTCACAAGGGCTGCTGGGATTTCTGACGCTTTCAAATGCAGGAAGCCAGTGTCATCCACACTTGTCCAGTTGACATTGCTGATTCTAGGTGTGTGGCATGCCCGCAAGTTGCATTTGGCCAAAAGGGATGTTGCATTTTCCATGTGGAGACAAAAATCAACAACGCATGGAAAGATGTAAAAGCTGTGCTGGGGGGTGTGCAGGCACCGGACATTGACAGTGACCTGTTTGTCGAGGTGCTGGGCATTCTAGTGAACGTGGACATCCCCTCCTATGACTGGCCTGCCCTCATAGCCAAGCACGACCTCCTCAACCTCCTCGCAGGTCAGCCACACACTCACATACACCTGCTCAGCAACTTGCTTAGTCATGGTGTTGGATATCAATGTGCACAGCCCATGTTACACTGTCAGCAGTCTTACTGTGCATACTACGTAAGTGCGGCTTGCAATAAGGCTCCTGACTCACTATATCATTACAGCTTGACTACATGCCTGATGGACCAAGAAAGTTGTCAGAAGCAGTATGCTTGGGCCGGAGGCTCTGTTTTGCTTGGGCAGCCGAAAAGCTACAAGGCAATTGGTCAGCCCATCAGCAGCAAACACACATGTCTGACCCCAGCGGCCCATCACCAATCTGCTGCTGCGGCCACCTTCAGCTGGTCTAGCTTCTCATGCAGCTAGCCCATCACTAATCAGCTGCTGACCCGCAGCTGGTCTTGCTTCTCATCCAAACATGCTTATTTGTGTGAGCACCTTCTAGGCTATGCCCCCCTGTTCACGTGGCTCATCAATGAGCAGAAGGTCTTGTCTGATGCGCTGCCTTGAAGCAATCAGCAAAGTTCAGCCTGCTGAGCTGATGTCTGATTGTCAAGCAACATAACTGGCTACAGAACGCTGCAGCTCTGACCAGGCCCTCTGCCCTCCACACCTAGCCCACACTGGATCTGCACAGAAACATGGAGGCCTGGTCCCAACCTCAAGCTTCTTTGTTCAACAGCGTCGGTCACTGGCTCTTTCATTGGCAACATGCCTCAGCACTGAAAGCAGATGCAAGCCCTCAGTCCTTGCCTGTCATGGCATTGTCTGTCCCACAGGCAGCCCAAATATAATACTTGGCTTCTCATTGAAGTGACGCCGAAAGGTGTACTCTTTTCTTTTCTTTTCTTTCTCATTGTCTGTCCGTGCAGGGTATGCGCAGCCAGGTCTGACAGAGGATGACATCTTGCTGGAGCTGGTCATGTTTGTGGGGGTGGTGTGTGATGATGCCACTGCACCTCAGCTGGTTCAAACAGGTTTGGTGAGTCTGCTGCTCTGTGTCACCTAACAAGCAACTGCGATCCTGGCATACACCTGCTGTCTTGTGTGCTTGCAGCTGCTACGGCTTGAAGGCATTGCAGCATGTACTCACAGCCAATACATTATCCTTTCCGCCGTATTTGCATCAACACAGTGCCTTGTCGGATTTTCATTTGGGTTTTCTTGTTGTGGAAACAAAGAATAATCCCTTGTCATCAGGACTATCCCTGGTCCCCTGCATGGACAGGGGACCAGATGTCTGTCTCATACGCATGTGCCTTGAAAATGAAGCAGCTCAATCACATCAGCATCAAAGGCAATGATCAGTATGGCGGCACTGCAGGTGAGCATGATGTATGAGCTGATGGGGTTTAAGAAGGAGGACGATGAGTTTGTGTTGCAGATAGCGCATTCCCTCAACTCGCTGCTAGCATGCCAAGCCACACGCAGCGTGCTTCTAGACGGCACTCAGGTACAGAGTCCCTTCAAGCTTCTGTATTCACTGCATGACAGTAGTGGACTGATCAACTTGTGGTGCTTGTTGATAGCCTCCATGAACAGGTGTGGGTATCAGGACACTGCTGACAAGGAATGCAAACGAGCTCAAGTTGAAAGGACTCGAGTTTGTCAGGAAAGATCACAGGAACCCAAAAAAGCTCAAAGGAATGCGATTTATCTGTGCATCATTTTGCTAGAAGGAAAGGGTTGTTCAGACCTTGTCTGCAATGTCTGACATTGGGGATACTGTTGGTCTGCACCAATCTGATCACCCCTTGTGTCCAATGCAGACATCTCACTCTACATTTTACATCAAGCTGAGTTATGTGCAGCGCCTCTAATGCTGCTTCGCATGAATTCTTCTGATACATCAGTGTTCAAGCCCTCCATCAGAGGTGCAGCCTCTGTTTGCAGGTGGCGTTCTATTTGGTAGACCTTCTGCAAGATGCCAATGCAGAAGTTGTCAAGGCAGCTGACCAGGCACTGACTGTGATCAGCGAAACCGATGAAGAATGGGCAGCAAAGCTGCGGGCCCTCAAGTTTGAGGCTCACAATCAAGCATGGCTTGAAGCTTGCGCCAGTGGCAGCACACAACAGGTGACCCCACATGCCACAAGTAATAGTAATAATATTTAAAACTTGAAAAAAACAATTATAAAATCATTGTGAATGATAGTGGTAGTAATTGAAACACTGTCCAGCTCATGATAAGCTAGGTATGTGTAGGACAAGTCTTGTCTCTCCAGAGCAGCCTGTCTTGTGCATTTTCATAAGGCTTATACCAGCTGTGCAATCAATGGATTAGACAAGAAAGCCGTGTCTGTCTGTGCAGCAAGTACCTGGGGAGCTGCAACAAGATGAGTACCAGCAGGCTGCTGGTGGTGATGGCCACATCAAGGCCTTCTGGCAGGATGAGGAAGATGACTTACACATGGAAGACAGCATGTAAGTGCAGCCCCTTGGCATTTGAGTGCTTTGACGCTGCAAGAGCTGATGCGCTGATGCGTCACCGTCCTATGCATGGGCAGCATCCTGATTTATGACCTGAGATGTGACTGTGCTCATGTTGTCTGGTGCGTGCACCTCTCAGCTAGCTGCAGCTTTATCTGACCAGGCCTGATGGCTGCCTCTGTGCATGACTGTGGGACTGAAACCATACCAGCACATTACAGCATCTGTGCATGACTGTGGGACTGAAACCACACCAGCACATCACAGCATCTGTGCATGACTGTGGGACTGAAACCATACCAACACATCCCAGCATTCATGGCCATTGCAAATTTGTTACTCATGCCACAGACGCTGCGTTGACTTTGACATGTCCTGTGCTGCTGGTGATTGCGTTACTATGGGCTGCAGGATGCTAAATATCGAGGATCTGCAGAACGCTGAGCTTTGGCAAAGAGCAGGCTTGCTCACAGCTGACAAGCAGCTAGTGCCACAGCAGTATGATATCATTGATGGCAAGGAGGCAGCTACCAGTGTCATGCAACCCAATCATGCTCAAGTGCTGTCATGAAGGCTTCAGCAGGCAATGACAACCTGATGCTGGCATTTGCAACTTCCCATAGTGGCCACCCTTGAGAGTTTGCTCATTGGTCACTAATTATGTAGTGTAGCAATGTAGCGCAGTGGCAACAGTACTGAGCAAGCTGCTGCAAAGTAATGAAATTATGAAACTTTAGGCTAGCAAATGACAGGTCGCAGTTTGTATACACTACGGCGAAAGCCAAAATGACGCATCACACTGCATTGCAGGTGCTTGGCTGCAACGTCCTTGTCTAATCACATGTCAACAACATTTCATGACCTGCATAGGAGAACACAGCTCGACTGTGTGCACATGTGTCGAACAAGCAAACAAAGCATCATCATGGGACAGAGAAGCTTCTCTAAGATCACCCAACACAGTCTTGTGCTTGGGCTACGCCTGTTCACTGTGAGTACGTGCAGCTGAATTGAATTGTAGAATTACATGAGAAAATGGGGACCCGAGCACAACACAGATCGAGTCTGTTGCAGTAAAGCACCTGTTGCTTACAATAACAGGAGCTTTGGCTCTCCAGAAGGTGTGTTCAGGCGGGAAGACCACATGCCATGCAGGCACGACCACACAATCCCAGATCTTGCTTCATGTGCGTTGCAACTGTTCAGTCCAGTCAAGAGGCAACACCAACGCAAGGACAACAGTGTGCCTTTGGATGTCCACAGCATGCTGCATACATAGATGGAATTACATGTTGATGAGTGTCAACCACCTGCACTAACATTTACTGCAGTATGACGCTTTGACAGTCCGTTTGTTGTAGCAACCACAAAACTGCACTCCCTAAGTGTCCTGCTGCTGGCAGGTCACGGGATCAAAAATAATTTAAGCTAACAAAGAAGCTGCAATGCAGGCTGCGCATGAGTTGACAGCAGTGCAAAGGCCTCAGACTGCACCAAAAGACAGTGTGCGTGTGTAAGCTGGCATAAGTTTCAGTCCTGACTCAGCTGTCATTGCATCCAGCAACAAAATATCTCACATTCTAAAACAACCTCTGTGGTCCCACGTATTCAATAACGCAAACAACAAGCAGATTGTTCTCATGAGCTCAGTCTCCAAGCATAGACACCATTACGTCAATAACGTCCATGTTCTCAATTCCATACTTCTGCATGGTGTCATATGGGCAAAGCATATCTCCTTCAAACACAAATTTGAGCCTATCCAGCTCTTGTGATCTCTTATCTGCGTATGCACAAAATACTTTGTGGAGCAAGATTGTTGGCGTTACCCTGAAATGAATATCCATGCCATCTTGGCTCCTCAACACAATCTGGATGGCCTGACCCTGCAGTCATGCGCCACATGTTGTCCTTTGTCATGATCCAAGACCATGTGTTCCCTTGGTGCGTTGCTTTTTCCAGGCAGCAGTATCTTGCAGGAGGAGGTGTAAGTAAAGCAGTGTTCACCTGACTTTGCTGCGCACGTTGAGTTTGAGCCTGAGGTGTTGACGCAACAGGGGGTACAACTGCTGCTTCTGTCTTGATTCGCTTGAGTGGTCGGCCAAAGCTAGCAACCTCAAGCCTGTCTGCCCTGGAAGGGACGTTGATGGACTCATGAGTGGCGTGAAAGAAGTGCATCAGCTCACTCACTGCAATGGGTCCCCTGAGCCTGCAGCATCCCAACAGACAATGAAGAAAACAGACAATAAGATTGATCACTGTTGAGATTTGCTGCAACAACGGTTGAGATGGGCTTGATGTGATTGATAGCATCCATCCTGCACCTCATACAAAACACAGGAAGAGACTACACCTTTCGGCATCAGTTCAATGAGAAGCCAAATACCAGGCTGCCCAGGTCCTGCACCTCACACCAATGAACAAAATCTGTATGGGCTTGTAGCTTGTCACAATACATGGCAATATATGCAGGTCAGGGACATGTCATCACCTCAGCGTACCTTGCAGGAATGGTTGAAGCAGTGCCTGGGCTCAAGTGTGGGTATAGATTGAGGACGGCGGATTCTCTGGCTCTCAGCTTGTAGACCTGTGCATTGCGAGAAATGGGCGCAGCAGAGGTCTCCATCACCTGCAGACAAGGATGCAATGCTGAAGAGAAACTTGACGTCTGCAGGCATAGCATTGCTGCTCTCTGCTGCCAAGGCCTGATCACAGACATATGAACAGCACATGGGGTGAGTACACAGAACGACTAGTTTGTTGAATGTGCGACAACTCGATGTGATGCAGGCACTGTTGTGTGCTTGATACAAGTCCAGAAATCAGAGAAGGACGGATTCATGCTCATGCTCACCACACGATGTGTTGTTGCCTTGACCAGGCCACAAGTTGCTCTCTCCAAGGTGTAGCCAGGTAAGATGGCAACATGCCCCACTGGCAATGTCACAGACCGCCAGTGTCCTCCAGGGTGTTGAACCTGTATCATGTACAGCTCAGCATTACACGCAAAACTCAAAATGCTATCCCCAGTAGATAGTTATGCTTGTCAGATGCTTCATTGTCTTCAAACGCTGATGCATTTTTTATTCTGACTGTACCTGGAGACCATGTACACTGTCAGCAAAAACACATGTCAGGAGTCCCCGATCTACATGTGCTTCACAGTTTGCTGACTGAGCTGCTTGCCCAACGCTGACATCAGCCGCTGGATAGTGAATTGCCTCAAGACTGGATGCAGCCACATGTCCGCTTCCTTGAGTTGTTGAGTCAGTGACACACAAAAATGCGTTTGCTGGCATTGACAGAGCCAAGGCAACCTGGCTCAAGAAAGCTTGTGCAAAGCTCTCATATGTCTGCACTACCTGCAGGGAATGTTCACAGTTCATCAGCCGTGATTAGGGAGAGAAAGTTTTGCGAGCTCAACAGGCAGTAAGCAACAGGTCACAACCACGCAGACCTGCGAAGCCAGTAGTTGTAGTACGCCTAAGTTTCCCAAACCGGCATGTCCAGGACGAAATTCTAACCTACTCTTCCCAGGAAAAGTTGTAAAACCTGTGTGTCCTTCTGGTGGCGGGTGTCGGCCCCAGCTGCCCAGTTGACCTTCAAACGCTTTCAGAGCTATCGTCAGGCTGGCGGCAAAATGATCACTCAGTGGCACGATAGCATAACCGTGGTCCTGCAGCAAAGATCGGGCGCCGGATCTAGAAGACAACATATCACCTCTACAGCAATCGTCATCCATGGTATCGTTCTATAAGCACTCAGTTCTCCGTGAGTCCAAGTCCTGAAGTATGTCTTGGGCGTAACGCCTGCAAATGCCCACATTCAAAAATGATTGAACATGCGTGTTGGCTGTGCATGCAGCTTGACCTTGCATCTGATCAGCAGTGCCCTCCATGCCAGTAACAGTACCTCCTGCTTATAGCAACAGGAACTACCGCTCTCCGATAGGTGTGTTCAGGCAGAAAGACCACAGCCATGCTGGCACCATTACACAGTCCCAGGTTATGCTTCAAGCGTATTGCAATTGTTCAGTGCAGTCAACAGGTAACAACGCCGCAAAGCGCAGGTAACGACAGCGCAAAGCGCAAGAATAACAGTGTGTCTTTGGATACTGTCTTGGGATATCCACTGGCATGCTCCGTACGTAAATGAACTACATGTTGATGAGTGTCAACCGCAGTACCGGTATGCTAACTTGTGAACCTTGAGTCAACTTGACAGTCCGTTTGTTGTAGCCACGAGCATTGCACTCCCCAACTGTGCAGCAGCTGGCAGGTCTGGTGATCTCAAATAGGTCAATCTAACAAAGAACGCAGGCTAGCTGCAATGCAGGCTGCGCATGACTTGACAGAAGCACAAGGGCCTCAGACTGCACCAAGAGACAATGTGCATGTGTAGCTGGCATATTTTCCACCTCATGTCCTGACTCAACTGTCATTGAAACAAGCACCAAAACACTTCACTTTTTCAGACTACTGTGGTCCCAGATATTCACTGATGCAAACAAAAGCAGATTGTTCTCATGAGCTCAGTCCCCAACCTGCAACACCATCAGGTCAATGACGTCCCCGTCCTGAATTCCATACTCCTGCACAGTTCTATCTGGACGAAGCCTCGTCCCTTCAAAGACGAACACGACATCTTGCAACTTCAGTGATCTCTTTGCTGCATATGCACAATATACTTTCTGGAGCAGGGTCGCTGACGATGCCCTGAAGTGAATGTCTAAGCCATCGTCGCAGCTCACCACAAAGTTGAGTGTGCTCTGAGCCTGCGGTCATGCGCCACATATTGTCACTTGTCATGATCCAAGACAGAGCTTTTTGTTGGCACGCTACTTTATCCATGCAGCAGTATTTTGAAGGAGGAAGTGTAAGTTAAGCAATGTTCACCTGAATTTGCTCAGCATGTTGAGTTTGCGCCTGAGGTGTTGACGCAACAGGGGGTACAATTGCTGCTTCCGCCTTGAGTCTTTTGAATGGTCGATCAAAGCTAGCAACTTCAAGTCTGTCTGCCCTGGAAGGATCGTTGATGGACTCATGAGTGGCGTCAAAGAAGTGCATCAGCTCACTCACTGCAATGGGTCCCCTGAGCCTGCAGCGCCCCAGAAGACACTAATGAAAACAGAGGACAAGGGTGTTCACTGTTTGACGCTCCCTCATGACAGTGGCTGAGATGAGCTTGATGTGACAGCTAGCAGCACTTCCTGCACCAAAGATTGATGGCAAAGCACACCAGAGCATCATTCGCATCTGCTATGTTCACAGGCTAGACAATTTTGCATGATGTCCATGTGCACCCTGGGTGAATCCTGAGTCGTTTTCAAGCCCTTGGAGGGTGTAGGGTTTGATGTACATGTGCACCCTGGTGTGTCTTGAGATGTCAGGAGTGTTAAGTCCTTGTTACTGCAAAATGACACCCTTTATGTGCTTGAATTTGCAGGTGTGAGCAGCTTCTTGAGAGTCAGCAAAAGTGCTCATGCCATCTACATCTCAATGTTCAAGGTCCAGTCTTGGTTGCCTCCTGACTGACATGCTTGTCTGAAGCACTCGATGCTTTGACTTTGACGTTGATGTGGGTCCCTCAGCATGATGAGCACGAGGTGCCCATGTGCTGGTCTCAGATACACATCTGTGCTACAGCCAGCGCCACTGTGTGACACTTGCAAGATCCTGCATAGTCTGCAGAGTGTTGCCATTGCATTACTCAGCTTCCTCAGTCTCCCCAAGCTCCCTCTGAGGCATGCTCAAATGGCATCTTAGCAAATGCATACGCACAGCACTCATCCATCAACTTGCTTCCCTGCTTTGTCACAGCTGCACAGACAGACTGCTGCACCTTGCTTGCTGATTGCATAACACACTTGCACACATGCTGTGCTGTTGCTCCTCCTTTTTCCTTCTTTACCAACTTGTGACTGCAGTGACTCACATAGCAATGCAATGATATATGCTGTGTGCAGTACATGGTGGTGTATCAGTGCATTGTGGCAGAAGCCAACACGGCAGCCTTTGTGCTGGATGGGTCGTCTCTGTCCAACCTGCAGGTGTGTTGCAGCAAGTGCTCACACCAAGATGCCTGCACATTTATGTGCGTCTAACTTATCACCATTGTGCCGCTGATTGACACTTTCCCATGTATGCATTGCAACATTGAAGCCATGATTTGGTTGTCTTTCAAGCTGCTGTCGTCTTGCTGCTACACATACATCATGCATACCCTTCTCAACCTCCACTCTCTCATCACCTCCAACTCAAATCACCCGTTCCAGCACATGACCCATCCAGGGCCCACACAGACCCCCATGCCCTTGATCCTACCCAAACCTAGCCCACAAGCATCTTGTGGTGCTGCAGAGTAGCGTCATTGACCTGCAAGCCATGGCAATGGCCTTGGCGACATGCTGGGTGGCCCCCTTGCACCACATGACTCAGCATAACCCGCCGGCCATTGTCTGCACATCCTCTGCATTCACACTGCTTGTGAGCATGGCTGCCTGCCTGCTGCTGAACCAGACTCTCCAGATGGTCTTGCTTTTCACCTGGCCGGGCTTCACAGGAGGCACTGGCACAGCCCACCGGGTGAGTCTGTCATGCTCACCCAGCCCATGCTACATGCATTCATCATCCCTCAGCCTGCATGCTGGCCAAATGGACTTGTGAAAGCTGCATTTGTACAGCCACAAAGCATACCTACAGAGATTTGTGATTTTCAGGATTGGGTGATGTACAGCTACAAGTTTACAATACGCTGCAAGAATCTATGACAGATAGCATGGCTTGATGCCTTGGGACATGCTGTCCCTGACACTGCTGTTGCAACCACTTGAGATGCCAAGATCCTCTGCTCTGTCTGACCACTGCAGCAGCACTGATGTGAAAGAATGTTTCTCTTACAAATCTGTACAGTTTTGTTTTGCTATTAGTCATGGTCCTCACACTGCTTGCACTGTGCCGTGCAGAATCCAGTCACTACTGTGGCGTGGCTGATGGCAAACTTGGAATTGCTGGCACCACTGGTTAGCATCACCATTGATATCAGCAAATTCTGTGCACCTCTGATACACACCAAAGTCTTTGTTGCGTTTGCTGTGATGTACACGTCATCGTCATGTGTGCTTGCGCTTGTGAGGATGGATAGGCCGGGTCTTCTGAGCCTGTACAATTTCCCCCAGTCTTTCAGAAACCACTTTGCTGGAGTGGCGACAGCTGGACTCCTTGTTTACATAATTGTGGTGCAATCAACCCGACGAGCCCTCAAAAATTGGGAGCAGCGCAAGGTGGCGGCCATATGATATTGACGTTTTAGTACAGCCTTGTGAGTGATATTTTGGTCACCAATATTTGTCTGTACAATTTTCCTCGGTCTTTCAGATACCATTTTGTTGGAGTGGGGACAGCTGGACTAGCGATGTACATAGTTGTGGTGCACTCAATCCGACGAGCGCTCAAATGCCGTGAGCAGCGCAAGGTGGCAGCCATGTGATGTTGATGTTTTAGTAAAGCCTTGTGAGTGGCAATTTTGGTGGGTTTATGCAACCAGTGTTTGCTGTACTGATACAGCCGCTTGTGGTGGGTGTTGAGTGCACAGATCAATATGTTTTTTCTGTTGACTGAGTTTCAGTTCTGCGCTTTACTTTCTGTGTCTGGTGTGACAGCAGCCTCAGAGCAAATGCAAGTCAGCAAGCCAAGCTTGAGTATGCAGTTGGCAAGAGCCCCCTTTGTACAATCAGGCATGCAATATGCTTTGCAGGTCCCTTCTGCAGTTTTGAACATGTCTGGCAGCTTCAAGCGTTAGGATGCTGTATGTATGTAAAGCCTGTAGCTGGTGCTGAAGCAATTTGCCGTTACCATCACTGTGCATATGTGGTACTGCATCTGTGTTCTTGTGACCCCTAGATTGTCTAGTTGATAAGCACTGATCCCTGTATGCAGATGCATTGTGCGTACGATATTTGCATCCCTGATCTGGTAAGATCCATTCATGTGATGCATGGCACTAGCTCCAGCAAAGACAGCATCATATCAGGTGAGGTGATCCCAGAAAGCAGCAAACCCGCATCTAGCGAGCTGCTGATTTGCTAGCAGCATACTTGATCCTGCCTTTATGGCTGCTACCACAGTGAGGTGCAGTAATTGCTCTCTTTTCTTAGGGGAGCACCCATCATGCTTGCTCACGGGAACAGATGAGCACGAGCTGCACTACAATGTCACAAGTCTTTAACACATTGCTTGCCTGTCAACTGACAACAATGCGTAGAGGACACCAACTTTACATATATCTTATGATTGCAAGCCATGCAGCTCCCTACACACTTTGTACATTCTGGTGGTTTCTAGAACACCAACAATGCATGACAACCCTACATGCCGCTGTGTTTTGACCCCATGCGTAACAGTCAGGATGCTGGTTGACCTGTGTCAACTAGGGTTTTTCATGCAGTAGCAGCTTCATGAACTGCAGCCTTCAAGGTGATAATTCAAGACTTCACACGGATGATGCTCAAGTGCTTGCAGGTGTGTCCAGAAGGTGGTGTTGAAATAACACCATTTGAGAATGGAAGAGTCAGGCGCTGTTGGCTGAGGCCTAAGCACGCTCACCACGGATGCGACGAGCCAGCTGAATGTCCTTGGGCATAATCGTTACACGCTTAGCATGGATTGCAGCCAGGTTGGTATCCTCGAATAGACCAACTAGGTAAGCCTCAGCTGCCTCCTGAAGGGCCAATACTGCAGATGACTGGAACCTTAGATCTGTCTTGAAATCCTGGGCGATCTCACGAACCAGTCTTTGGAAAGGCAGTTTGCGGATAAGCTACTCAGTGGACTTCTGGTACTTTCTGATCTCACGAAGGGCAACAGTTCCAGGCCTGTATCTGTGGGGCTGCAACGCGGCAAAAAGGACACGTCAGCAACAAATGCAGTGCAAGGCAGGCGAGAGCCATGAGAGCGCAAAACAAGTCCACGATAGGTACCTTCTTGACACCTCCGGTTGCGGGGGCACTTTTCCTTGCGGCCTTGGTCGCCAACTGCTTGCGAGGTGCCTTGCCACCAGTGGACTTACGGGCTGTCTGCTTGGTGCGAGCCATTTGAGCTGGTATACGGTGTATTTAGAACAAGCCGCTTGTAGGCGCTAGAAGGTCACCAAAAAGTGTGCTTGGACAGGACATCGCAGGCTATTTGAGAGGGATCTTTTGAATTCCTAAGTGCCCTTCAAATTTGCCCCAGATCTTGACCGAACAGCCCCTGTCAAAGCAATCCTCGTGCAGATCCTCGTGCTACAAAACCAACTGCAAGTCTGATCTCAGTCACACAACTCATTATCATTCTGGCTCAATAGCGCCTCCTGCGTCTTCACAAGTGATTTCGACGCAACACATTCCTCCACAATGGCACCTAAGGGAGAGAAAAGACCTGGGGGAACTATGTCAGAGAAAAAACTCGCACAGCCTGCCAAGAAGGCAGTCGCAAAGAAGTCCGGATCTGGTAGGAAGAAGGGGTCGAAGAAGGCCGTGGAAAGTTACAAGATCTACATCTACAAGGTTAGACACAAAAGTTGACGTCTGCAAGCATACCTAGCAGTGGGCCAACATCAGCTCCTAAAGTTTGGCCTCTGACTCAATTGCTATCTGTGTAGGTCTTGAAGCAAGTCCACCCTGACACTGGAATCTCTTCCAAGGCCATGTCAATTTTGAACTCTTTCATCGCTGACATCTTCGAGAAGATCGCTGTCGAGACTGCCTCCCTGGCAAGATACAACAAGAAGCCCACTGTGACATCTCGGGAGATTCAGACCGCAGTCCGCCTTATCCTGCCTGGCGAGCTGGCCAAGCATGCTGTCTCAGAGGGTACAAAGGCCGTGACCAAATTCACATCTGCCTAGATGTTTATATCAACCGATACCCTCAAAATGGTGTTATTTCAACACCACCATTTGCAGGAAACTTTGGCAAAGTCGCAATGTCAGCAGATTTGCTGGTCGATTGCCAATGTCACAAATGGTTATGCTGCCTGTGAGCGTCAACAAGGCACTTTTTTGCAATTTCTAGCTGTACAGCTAGAGACATCAATGCAGCGTGGGTTGCATCAGAAAGCTATGCAAGTTCCTGCAGCTTGTCCTGTTCTGCAGAACTGGCTACATTTCTGGCTCAACAAAAGTGTGATAGGTAGCATTGTGTCTTGCAAGCATAAGTGTTGCTGTACGTGCAAATTCATGCTGCAACTCACAAATGCAATTGCATTGGGAGCTGACACTAGCAGAGCGTTGTCGGCCAAACTTCTAAACAATTTGACAGCATATGACTCATGTGATGACAAGCATATGCCACTGCGCAATTGACATTTCAGCTGAAGCATATCTGTTTCCTTGACAGATTGGATCTCAGATCCACAAAAATACACTGATTTGCAGAGCTTGGTAAGGTGCCTGGATCATAGGGCTGTTGAAGCATATTTATTTACAAGGCTGAAACAAGGGTACCGCAGCAAACAAAGTGTATGCGCAAAGAGCCCCCCTCTTTTTTCTCGCAGTGCGTTGCAATGCCCCTGGCAATTGAATTCTGACAACAGTGTCTGTATGACTGTTCTCTTCCTCTACGCACACTGGTGAAGTCCTAGCTGCGTAGGTGTCAAAGTGGACATGCTCATCTAGCAGTCATACACAAGCTACACATAGAAGTGAATGTAGTTGCATGATCAAGATGTTGTATTGCATCATTGATCCACGTCAGCCACCCAGTTCACTATGCACAGGGTTCACGGAGTATTACCAGACTCGGTTACGCCATTGGCGGTTGGATAATTCAATTATCCAACGTGGAGTAACTTCGGATAATCGGTCAAGACCTTTGGCATTTTTTCCGAAAACAGTGTGCAGAGTTACCTCTCGTCGAGGCGCATCTATTGATGTCTTCAGATCTGAAAGTGAAAGTGCAAACTATTTTACTGTCGTTGCTGAATGAGCAGACAAATCCTTCTGTATCATGCAGAATCTCGCCCAATAGATGCACTTTAGCTCTGGTGTACAGTCATATATAAGTACCTTGCTGACTACTGACTCTGATTGCTGCCTATAGTTAGCTACGCATCGCCACGGCTAATGGTGAGTCACAATGAAAATTGAGATAATTGCATATTTCACCATGGGTTGCATGTACATACTGCATGATACATGAGCAAAGCTAAACTTACTCGTCCCCCCCCTCTACTTCCCCCCTTTGACCCCCCTGGACCCCTCCTCCCCCCCAACAACCCGCCAATATGCCAGTTTGCAGCAAACGGCGATACTATCGGATAATTAAATATCCAGTTGGCGAAGGAGAATTACAATAGAATAGCCGTGAACCCTGACTGTGCAAGTGGTCAGCTTTTCTGACCCAAACCAGCGCACAGCAGTCAAGTCCTTTAAGAAAGGTGGTGTTGAAATAACACCATTTGTGGGTTTGAATGTGCGTTAGCTGATAGCTTAACCACCAAAGCCGTACAAAGTACGCCCCTGCCTCTTCAGGGCGTACACGACATCGAAAGCGGTGACTGTCTTGCGACGTGCATGCTCGGTGTAAGTAACTGCATCTCTTATGACGTTCTCCAGGAACACCTGTGTAGCCAAAGGAAGACAACTCAGCTGTGGCTGTTCAATGTCATGTAAACAAATTGCTAAAGCCTTATCGGCAGCAGAACATTCGCTACAACAGCCAATAGGCTAAACCCCGAGTGAACACAACTGTTTAGGTGTCTAACCTTGAGGACACCACGAGTTTCTTCATAGATGAGCCCGGAGATACGCTTCACTCCTCCACGGCGCGCCAACCTTCTGATGGCAGGCTTGGTGATACCTTGAATGTTGTCACGGAGGACCTTCCTGTGACGCTTTGCGCCTCCCTTGCCCAGTCCTTTACCTCCCTTGCCTCTGCCAGACATGATTAGAAGTCTGGTTGGACTGAAGTGTAGACTAGCTAACTTAAGCAAGCTGAAGTCAGAAAGCTGGCTCTGGTAAAGTCGGAGAAGTCTGTTTGGACTGACTGGGGCGGAAGGTGATAACAATGGGACAGCACAGCAATTTGAAACTTCGTACCGATCAGGCTGTGTAGTATCCTTATCTCGAGAGCTGGAAACTGCATTTAATTGCGCAACTTGACCGAGCAGACTTTGTGAAATCCGTTGCAGGCAAGACTACAAGAAAGTGCTGCTGCACTGGAAGTTCACATTTCTTCATCGCTATCACCCGCCTACAGGTCTCAGCTGCTTCAACTCTCACAGGCTATTCGCAGTCATGTCTGGCCGCGGTAAAGGAAAGACTGCTGGCAAAAAGCAAGTCAGCAGATCAAGCAAGGCTGGACTACAATTTCCCGTGGGCAGGATTGCTCGCTACCTCAAGAAGGGCAAATTTGCTACCCGCATCGGCGCGGGGGCACCAGTATACTTGGTGGGTTTCTCCTGTTGGACTTCACTTGCACTTCCATGCACAATTGTCCAGCTCCATGTTGGTTTGTATGTCACTGCTAAGGTGTGTAGGTTGCCCAGCGTTTATTTCCTTTTGGTTACTTACAAGCAACCTGATGCTGCAGGCTGCAGTGCTAGAGTACCTTGCAGCTGAGGTCCTTGAGCTGGCAGGCAATGCAGCGCGTGACAACAAGAAAACCCGCATTGTGCCCCGTCACATTCAGCTAGCTGTTCGAAATGACGAGGAGTTAAGCAAGCTGCTTGGTGGTGTCACCATTGCTGCTGGTGGTGTCCTGCCCAATATTCACAGTGTGTTGCTGCCTAAGAAGACTGGCAAGAAGGCTGAGGAGTAAATCTTTGTTTCCATAACCAAACAACAAATGGTGTTATTTCAACACCACCTTACTGAATGCTCCAAGTCAAAGCTAGAGCACATGCAACACAGTTTTGTATTGACACAATCAGGCGCTGCAGCTAGATGGCGTCATGTACTCAGAACCATATTCAGCATTGCAGCGTCCGCTGCATGTTTGCTATGCATGGCATAATGAATGTAAGCTCTGTCTATTGGAGTTGTCATCCCACTTTGGCATCCTAATGGTAGCTCTCCAATCAAGACCATGACCTTTTATGAGTGCATTTCTATAGTCAGCCTGTGTGCAAATCAGGAGACAGTGTAAAGGAACGCATGATGGTCTTTTGCACCTTGACCATCAAAATGGCCTGCCATGCAAGGACCAATGAATGCAAAACAACTGGGCTCAAGGCTTGGCAGAAAACCATCTGGTGCGAGTTGGCGTCAAACGCTGTGTCAGGCAGAGAGACAAGGCTTGGCATGCTGCTGCCATCAGCTTGTGGGGCTGACTGGGCCGGGATGCAGAGAGTATTACTTGTTGTCACATCTACATGTGCTGTGAACCAATTGCATGGTGTGTGTCAATGCAAATGACACTTTGTGTGGTAGCAATACGTTCACGCTATGCATAGCAGCATGCAAATAGAGCCTATATAGGCCACAATATAGTCCAGTGTGCTCAGCACAGGCATTCTGAGCACACTGTGTAATGTCAGCATTCGGGTCTGCAGAGGTCCAGCTGGGGCGCCCTCAGATGGCCAAGGTCGCCTGAAGATCAACCTCTGCTCGCTGCAGGCACATAATTATGCATAAAACCAGCAAGCAGACACATCTGCGAACAATGAAGGTGTGCGCTCGATCTGTGAGACTGGGTTGCAAGTCAGCGGGTATGGTGTACATGTACTCTAGTCAACTCCATGATGTTGCATATGCAGCACTGCAGCAGGTTGATTTATAGGTTTGAGGCAAGCAGTAAGATCTCTCACTAAGACTGCTCTGGAGAGACAAAGCTTGTTCAGCACATACCTCATGACCTGGAAAGCGTATTAATCATCAATGGTTGTTATCAAGCACAAACATCTGCTTGTGCATTGCTTTTTGATGACCTTTGTGCACTGCGCATGATGCAACAGTGCGTCAAACTTTGACATACACTTATAGCAAGACAGCATGAGACATGACTTATAAGCGTCATCAAGCCAGGTCCAACAGTTGCTGAAGGTACTGTCACATACGGCTGAACAATCAAGACATGCTTGTTTGTTTGTTGTCAACAGATCAGAAGAAGCTGCTGTCATCGTCCTCAGCCTCCAACTTGAACTGTCCTGCGTCTACTACTTCCTTCAGACTCTTTGCATCCTTATCAGACAAGGCAAACAGTTTCTGAACAACACTCTGCTTGGCGGTGTCCTTATCTCTGCCAACATATACACTGTATAGATCTTGCAGCTCTTCCTTTTCCCTCCACTGCACAGCTTCGTCAGACGGCAAGGCCTGCAAGCAAAAGATGGTGCCATTGCATACAATACAGTGCTAATGAATGCAAAGCTGGAGCCAGACGTCATGCCAAGCCAGAGTCTCTTTCAAGCATGAATGCACATGTACAATGATAGCGAGGATGCCAGGTCTAAGAGGGCATTGCTTGCAGATGCTGTTATCTCAACAGAAGGCGACGCTAGAATCCCAGCGTGCTACATCTCACATGCATCAATTGCTTGTCTAGACGCTTTGAATGCTTCACAACAAGTTCCAACCACTTCACTAGAAGCTGCAACAGATTAGACACATGCCGGGGTTAACGAGTGCCACATGCAAAGTGGCCACAACAGCTCACCTTATTACACGCTACCAGGTTGTTCAACGCCTTGACAGTGTCATCCATCTTCTTCTGTCTCAAGTAGCTGACTGCCTGCACAAGAGTGGTGCGTTTGCGGTCCTTGGCCTGATCCTCCACAGCCCTGTGCACCTTCTTCTCTGAAAGGCTGAGCTCCTTGGGCAGCTGGTACAGCAGCCTCTCCTGGTCAAAGTCCCCTGTGCCGCTGCTCAGCACATCCTTGATCTGCAGTGCCAAGTCACACTGAGACATCTGTAACGTGTGTAGGCCTTTTGCGCGGCAGCAGCTGGTCAAGTACTAGCCATTTGTAATAGCAAGCAGAGAGAGAGATGACAGCAAGCTGGACAAATAAGTTGTAAAGTTCTACTGCCAATGACTTTGCAGTGGAGGCTGAGCAGCGTGGACCCCACACATGAGCTCAAGAGGAAGAATGCATTGCAGGCCCCTAGGATCAAACTCGCGATTTTTCCACATGAAAGGGGAAAATTCCACATGTTGCAGAGCAAAACCTCACATCACGGCCATTGTCATCAGCCCACATATCAGGAGGTGTCATCTTGACAGCCTTAATATCAGTGCTCAACTGCTTATGCTCATCAGCAGATATGGGCAGTTGAGGCTTTCACATGAAGGCTGTCAAAAATCACACCTCTCCTGATAGGTGGGCTGATGACAATGGCCGTGATGTGGGACTTTGCCCTACAGCAGATTGTCTGGCATGAAACTCGCATAAAATACATATGGCACAAAAGATTCACCGGGGCAACATTGAAGTGTTATGGATTTTCAATGGATTTTCAATGACATGAAATCATGGTAGTCTGACCATCAGCTTACCTCCTGACATTGGAGTGTTATGAGTCTTTTCTTTAACATAAACTGGTGACAATCCGACTATCGGCTTACCTCCTGAGTGTACAGGCTGAGCCGCATCTCTTCAGACACAAAGCTTTTGCATTTTCTACAACATAAACTCTTGATAGTCCAACTATCAGCTTGTACCTCTTGAGTGTACAGGCTGAGCCGCATCTCTTCAGACACAAAGCTGTCCACCTCCACGCCGCTCTCCTTCATGTCCAGGATCTTCTGCAGGGTGAGCTGCCCAGTGTTCTTGGCAGCCTCAAGCCCGCCCAGCAGGCGCTGGTTCTGCACGCCCTTGATGATCTTCTCTGCCTGTTCCTTAGACAGGCCCATCTTGCCTTGCATCTCACTCAGGTACTCTGTGTTCTCCTTTGTCATGCTGCCCTGCTGCAAGATGCTGGTCACCTGCATTGCATGCATTCATGGCCCATCAGCTCACATGGATTGCATCCCAAATGCATTCACATGTGAACTACATTCCAAACACATTCACAGCCCATCAGCTGCGTACATCCAAAAGGCATCCACAGACTATCAGCTGATATGCACAGCATCAACTGTATGCTGTCCTGATGCAACATGCTGGCTGTCTGAAGCCTGCAAACGCATCGTTGACGGACGTGGAGAATTCCACCGCCATGCAGCAACATTCTTGTTGACCGCAAGAAACACAAGGGTTGCATGCACACAGACAGCTGAAAGCGTCAGCTGACAAGAGCCCACAGCGTGCTGACCCTGCTGCGAAAACTCAAAGTCTGCGGCGTGCGCACAAACAGGCAAGCTTACATGCACCATCTCTGCATGCTGACATGCATTGCAGTGTCACTGCATTTCTGTTTTGTGAACTTGTGCTTTGGCACTTTGCTGCATAGCTGTGAGGCAAAAGCATGCATGCGTACATGGGCCATTCATGCATGGGCACAGCTCACAGCGGCGGCCAATACTGCAGGCGATGTCCTGATGCAATCACAGGAGTCACCACAAAAGCACATTCATGCACGTGCAGCACGTCCATTGAGCACGCTGTGGCTGCGTTTTACCAACAGCATGACAGCCCAATTGCTCAAATGACAAGCAAACCAACAGGGACAAGAAACTCCATGTGAGCCTGATTGGTTGCAGGCAAAAGACAAGCCCTG
>JAABUP010001233.1_pt1 | contig 53981 bp, 51 predicted proteins | sample 5559201 | NCBI WGS metagenome assembly JAABUP01 (sample SAMN10711887, study PRJNA513373) | rock metagenome | isolation source: Antarctica rocks | place: Antarctica | reverse complement strand
AAGCCATCGATGCCGACCACGTCGATCGGCGACTCGCCGCTTACTTCCGCCAGCGGGTTGGTGAAGACAATCGCCCCTTCGACATGCTCGGGCAGGCCCGCCTCGCGCAGCGTCTCGCGCACCGCCTTCACGGCGGCATCGTTGTCGCCGGACGGGTTGCCGAGTTGCGGGGCGCTGTAGTTCATCAGCCGCCCGAGCGGATTCCCGCCCTTCCGCCAGGTCCGTTCGTTGACGATCACCTTGCCGGTGACCTCGCGGAGGGTCAGGACGAGCACGCCACTGGTGTGGACGATCAGGTGATCGACTGTGCGCTTGCCGAGTTGGACGTAGTGGATCGCGGTGTGGCGATCGTTCAGCCGCGCCAGCGCTTTGTCCACTTGCTCGTCCGGGCGCTTCTTCCGCTCGTTGCTGACGAACTTGCCGATCGTCTGGAGTCCCATATTGAAGCAGAGGAATCCGACGATCATCAGCGCGTAGGCGGCGATGATCAGCGGCGCGTTCTCGCGCTGCCACCAGACGAGCACGAAGGCGATCGCCAGCCCCACGAACCCGACCCCGGTGAGCAGGCGCCCGCGTCGTTGCTGCGCCTTGATATACCCGACATTGCGAACCAATTGCATCGTTGCGCTCCCGTTGAGAGTGGCGGCGTTCGTCGCGCCGACGCGGCCCACTGCCGGTCGATCGCGTGTAAGTGCGCTAGTCTACGTCGAGGCGACCCAGGGCCAGGCAGGCATTCTGCCCGCCGAAGCCGAACGAATTGGAGAGGGCCATCGCGATCGGCGCTTCGCGCGCGGTGTGCGGCACGTAATCGAGATCGCATGCCGGGTCGGGCTGATCGAGATTGATTGTCGGGGGGATCAGCCCTTCCTGCAAGGCGCGGATGGTCGCGATCGCTTCGAGCGCCCCCGCCGCGCCGAGGCAATGCCCGATCATCGACTTGGTGGAGCTGATCGGCACGCGATAAGCACCCGCGCCGAAAAGCGACTTGATGGCGGTCGTCTCGCTGTGGTCATTGTGCGGCGTCGCGGTCCCGTGTGCGTTGATGTAGTCGATGTCGGTCGTCTCCAGCCCGGCGTCGCGCAATGCCCAGCGCATCGCGCGCATCGCACCGCCCGCATCCGGTGGTGGCGCGGTCAGATGGTAGGCATCGTTCGAGGAGCCGAGGCCGAGCACCTCCGCGTAGATCCGCGCGCCGCGCGCCTGTGCCCGATCGAGCGTTTCCAGGATCAGGATCCCGGCCCCTTCGCCCGCCACGAAGCCGTCGCGGTCACGCTCGAACGGGCGCGAGGCCCGCTCCGGTTCCTCGTTGCGGGTGCTGAGCGCGCGCATGACGCAGAAACCGGCCAGTCCGACCTCGCAGATCGGTGCCTCGGTGCCGCCGGTGATCATGACCGAGGCCGCGCCACGCCGCAACACCTCCGCCGCCTCGCCGATCGCCTGGGTGCCGGAGGCGCAGGCGGTCGAAACGGTCGAGTTGTAGCCGCGCACGCCGAACTGGATCGCGATCTGCCCGCCCGACATGCTCGGCAGGACCGCCGGCATGGCGAACGGGCTGATCCGCATCCCGCCCCGCTCGATCATCGTCCGCGTGGCTGCTTCGAAATCCGGGAACGAGCTGTTCCCGGTGCCGAGCAGCACCCCGGCATCTTCGGGCAGGGCTTCCTGCTCTAGCCCGGCGTCGGCGAGGGCCTCGCGGGTCGCCGCGACCGCGAACTGCGAGGCGCGCGACATGCGCCGCGCATCCTTGAAATCCATGTACCGCGTCGGATCGAACGTACTCGCCTCGCCCGCGATCTTCGTCGGATAGGCACCGGTGTCGAACCGCGTGATCGGGCCGATCCCCGAACGCCCCTGCGATGCCCCGGACCAGAGTTCCGCCGCCGAATTACCGAGCGGCGAGATCGCACCCATGCCGGTCACGACAACTCGACGGGCAGCCCCACGTTCGCCGCGCCGCGCCGCGCCCGCTCCCACTTTGCCCCTCGCCCCTGCCCGTATCGGGTCTGTTGCCGTCGTCTGACACCATAGACAAAGGAAGCGGAGGCGAGCATTCCATCGATGCCCCGCCTGCCGCCGCTTCAGGAGTGTAGCATAGGAATTGAGACCGTCGCAAACTGCTTTTCCAGGCGTGGTATACGCTCTCGCGCCTATCCGGCGCATCGTCTACAATGATGCTGCGGGTGACAGGGTGGCACGACGGGGGGAACGGGCGCGATGGCGGAGAAGGGCGGCGAGGGCAAGCGCTGTCCCTGGTGCGAGAGCACCGATGTGGAAATGGTACAACGCGGCTTCGCGGGCAAGACCGATGGGAACGACCAGTATTTTCGTTGTCGGCAGTGCGGCAAGACGACCTGGGAGATGGTCAGCAAGACGGCCCAGGAAGTACGCATCGGGCGCTATCAGGTCGGCAAATCCTTCACCGAGCGCGGCGACCGCTATGTGATCCGGCGCATCCTCAAGGTCGGCTTCAACGAGCACCTCCTCTATCTCAAACCCGCGCCTCTGCCCGAACACGAGAATGCCGGTGATGCCCAACAGGGGAACAGCGCCACCGAAAAGCCTTAGGGCTGCGTTTCGCGAGCGCTTGTCGGGCTGGCCCCACGCCGTCACCCCGACACGTATTCGTGAAACGCAGCACTTAGTTGGCGGTTTCGGTCGTGCCATGCTGTGCGCGTCGGATCGCCGCCGTCAGGTCGTCGCGCAGTGCGCCCTCCACCGCCTCCATCGTCGTGTCGATCGCCCCCTCCGCCACGCGCAGCGCCTCCGCCGCCCGGGTGAAACCCGCCGCCTCCGCCACCGCACGCGCCTTCCCGATCCGCCCGAGCGCGGTGTCGAGCTGGCCGAGGATATCTTTGGCCGTCTCCGGTGCCGGTCGTCGCCGTCCGTGATCTGCCTCGCCGGTCATGGCCTCACTCCCTCAAGAGTATTCACCCGTTGCTCATCGGCACCCCTCCTATCGTAACAAACCATTTCGGGTCGTGGGTGGTGTACGTTTAGTAGTTCTGGCACAATACGTCGCTTTTGTCTTGTGAGGATGTTACAATCCGGTCGGGTGGCAATGGCGCTACCAGGAACGCTATTGGGGAGGTCGATGATGACCATGTTCAAGCGCATCATGCGCGCCGTTAAACCGCAGTCCGGGCTCCATTCCAACTTCGAGAACTATTACAGCAAGCTGCTCGGCGCGCGCGTCGGGGATACCGGCCTGCCGTCCGCCCGCGAGGCTCAGCGCGATCTCGATAATACGCTCCGCCTGCCCCGGTACTACAACCAGCTCTAATCACCAGCCACCATTCAGCAAACAACTCGGATGATCCCGTGGAGGGGGCGCGATTATCGCGCCCCCTCCGTACAGCAGTGGCGTCGTAACCGTAATGGTATAAGTCTTGCGATGTGTGAGCGGGATGCGTCATAGGCCGAAATCGTCGCCCAGACGCTGAGCAACAGCAGGCTATTCGAGAGCGCGAGGAGCGAACCGAAATCCGGCCATGATCAAAACCATCCTGATCGTTGATGATGAAGAATTTATCGTCGACTTGCTGGCGACCTTGCTCGAAGACGAGCATTACCGTGTGTTGCGCGCCTACGATGGCGAGCAGGCGCTCCTGGCCGCGCAACGTGAGCGCCCCGAACTGATCATCACCGACATCATGATGCCCCGGATGAGCGGCACCGAACTTGCCGCGCAGCTCCGCGCACAGGAAGAGAGCGAGGCGACGCCGATCATCCTGATGAGCGCGGTGCGGAATCCGATCAGCATCCCCAACACCATCTACCTGCCCAAGCCTTTCGATATCGACCATGTGCTGGAACTGGTGACGTTGCTCTTGCCCTCCTGAGTGGACGGTGATCGAGCACGACGCCAAGGGGCCGACGACGCGATCGCGTCGTCGGCCCCCTTACATCATCCGGCTCAGGCGACCCAGAGCCAGGAGGCGAACATGTTGGTGAGCAGCGCGAGGAGCAGCGCCGAGACGAGCACGATCGCGCCGTGTACCGGACGTCGCTTGCCGATGAGGGCCAGCACGATGAAGACCGGGAAGAGGGCCAGCGCGAAGCGATGCATCGACATCAGCGGGTGGACCGCCGAGGGCGACCAGAGCGGCAGGATGATCCCCGCCGCCAGGTAGGCGCTGTACTGCAACGGCAAGTAGCGCAACGCCACGATGGCGACCACGATCAGGAAAATCGTCGCCACGAATTCGATGAAATTGCTCTCGGAGAGTCCCCAGCGCCAGTTCATATCGCGCAAGGTCGTCAGTCCGGGGTGCTGGAGCGCCTGATCGGCCCAGCAGAAATTGACCCCCGCATTCCAATCTTTCACGGCGCAGCCATTGATCGCCGTCCAACCCGCCCGCATCGTCTCGATCGGATTGGCGGAATAGCGATCCCACCCTTTCTGGGCGCTCAGCATGATCAATGGATCGTTCCAGAGATGGCGCAGATAGACCATGTAGGTCAGCAAGCCCGCCGGGACCAGCGCGACGCTGATCGGGTTCGCGCGCCAGCGGCGCGGGTGCCAGCCCTGCTGCCGGACGAACATGATCGCCAGCGGGATCAGCAGGAGGATACCGTGGCTACGGGTGAGGGCGGCGAGGAAGCCGAGCGCCCCCGCGACCCACCAGCGATTCCGCCGCGCCGCGTAGAGCGAGCCGACCGAGAGCAGGAGGAAGAGCGACTCGCTGTAGACCGCGCCGAGATAGTACGCGGTCGGGAAGAGGGCGAGGTAGAGGATGGTGCGCCGCGCCACCGCGCGCGGGAAGTCGAGCTGGAGCAGCTGATAGAGCAGGAAAAGTGCGCCAAGGAGGGCAGCGTTGGCGATCAGCACCCCCGCCAGTTCGATCTGCCCATCGAGCAGCCAGCTCCCGCCGCGCAAGAGGAGCGGGTAGAGCGGGAAGAACGCGGTGGTGGGCTTCTCGAAGTAGCCCTCCTGCGCGATCAGCGCGAACCAGTGGCCGTCCCAGTTACGCCAGGGCTGGATGAGATAGTGCTGCCAGCCGGTCAGGTCGGGCATGTAATAGCCGAGGGCGGCGACCGGCGGCAAGATATTGTTGATCTGCATCGTGATCGCGCCGAGCAGGAAGATATACACACGGCTCAGCGTGAAGACCGCCAGCGGTACGCGCACCGCATCGCGGGTCAGGAACGTGATGATCTGCCGTGCCCGCAGGCCGAGACGTGCTTGCCAGGCGGAGTGTGCTCCGTCGCTCGTGGCCTGCTTGCCCCCTTGTGGGCCATCGAGGACGGCGATGCCGCGCGGCCCCTGCGCCCGTTCTTCGCCGATATCGGTCGTCATGCCGCTTGTCTCTCCCGGTGCTATCGTGTCGTGCCGCTGTCCGCCTGTCCGCCGCTATCGTCGGCCCGGATCGCTACGAGGTGGCGAACAGGGCGCGTGGAAGGCGGCACAAAGGTAGCACCGACAGTGCCGGAGCCACAGGCGATCCTACTTGCTCACAACGCCGGGCGTCAAGAGTTGGTTCCTGTTGCGATGGCGACGCTCAGCCGAGATTGTGCGCCCCGACCCCCGTCGGCACGATCCGCAGGCACGCATTCGGCGCGGGCAACGGGTGCGCGGCCAGCCAATCCGCCGCCCGCGCCGCGCCGACGTAGCGCCCGATCAGCGTTTCCCGCGCGGCATCGTCCACGGTGCCAGCGAGCGTCGCCGTCCCCTCCAGCCGCAGGTAGGTGGACCCATCCTCGCTGAGGACGAGGACCGAGACGCGCGCATCGCGGCGGATGTGCCGCGCCTTGACGCTCTCCGGCCCGACACTGATCCACAGCGTCTCCCCCTCGCGCACATACCAGACAACCGATTGGCTCGGCTGCCCCGCCGCGTCCAGCGTGGCGACGATGGCGTGCAATGGGCGATCCAGGAAGGCGCGTTGCGTATCCGTCAGGGTGATCATAGCCTCGGTGCTCCTATCCGAACGTCGCTCGCTTCGATGGTGGTTTGATGGTAGATGATTACCGGTCGTCGATCATGCCTTGATGTGGGGCAGCGGTCGAATGTTGCGATGGCTCGATGCGGTGAGCCGCTTCGGCGCGCAGCCGCAATCCCGCCACCAACCAGCGGTGCGCGTCCGGGATCGGCGACGGGGGCCAGCCCTTGAGGACGCCGAGCAGTTCCCAGTAGCGCGCGGCGCGCGGCTCGTCGTTGCGCGCGATGTCGGCCAATACGTCCCCAGGCAAGGCTGGATCGGCGGGGTCGCGTCCGCGCGCCAGATAGTCGTCGATCACGCCACGCCCGACCGCGTCTTCGGGGGTGTGGTTGTCGCGCCGGGCCGCGCTGGCGGCGGCGTAGAGAGCGTCGAGTTGCGGCGGGCGGCGCGGCGCTTTCTCATCCCCCCACGCCGCCCGCCCGATCGCGTTGAGCCGCGCGACGAACTCGGCGTCGGTGATCAGGTCGGCGAGTTCCAGCCAGGCGGCGAACTGCGCGTCGCTCAACTCGTCCGGTAATTCGAGGATCGCCGCCTGGGCGAAGCCCGCCTGCCAGTCGTCGTCCGCCGCCACCCCATCGAAGACCCGCGTCAGGTAATCATCCAGCAAGGTCTGCCGCTCGATCGCGCCGAGACGCGCGTGCGCGTGCGCGTGGTCGAAGTAGGCGAGGGTGGCCGCCTCGCCCCGACGTAAAGCGGCGCGCAATACCACGCGCTGACGCCGGATCGTCCGCTCGGTCGCCGCCAACGCCGCCAACTGCGCCCGTAGCGCCGTCGCCACCGCGCCCTCCCCCTGTCGCCCTTGTTCTCCCTGACCGCCCTGTTCTCCCTGATCGAGGAGCGTCGCGATCGTTGCCAGCGGGAAGCCGAGTTCGCGCAGGGCGCGGATCGTCTCCAGGCGTCCGCGATCGGCCTCCGAGTAGAGGCGATACCCGGCCGCCGTCGTCATCGTCGGCGGGAGGATGCCGCTATCGGAGTAGAAGCGGATCGTTTTGGCGGCGACCCCGCTGATCCGGGCCAGTTCGCCGATCTGATACCGTCGCGCATCCATTGACACCCCTTGACCTTCCCGTCACTGGAAAGTGTAGGATCGTCGTCGGCGCGTCGCAAGGGTCGCCGTACGCAAGGGCCGCCGGGCGAAGAATGCCGGGCGGACGCAAGTTGCTGCTGGCGAACAGATTCCGCTGATCACAAGGAGGAGATAGCATGGAACTGTTATCGGTCGAGACGTTGAGTGGATTGCGAACCACTCTGGCCGCGCCACCGGCTGCGCGCCTCGACCAGTTCCGGGCGCTGGTGATGGAGCCGCTGCGACCGTTCTGGGGACCCTTCCTCGCGATGCCGTGGGGGGCGCGGGCGGAGCCGCAGGACGATCCGGCGCTCGCTGCGGCGCGGGTCTTCGGCTGTTACTCGCCGGAGCAGGATAGCGCCGCCGGGATCGCGGCGCTGGATCGGCTGGCGGAGGCCGGGAGTTGGGCGAGCTGCCTCGCGGCGCTGGACCGCTCCTGGCAGGCGTTGTCGCCGACGGCGCACGGCGTGCAGATCCCGACGATTCGCTACAATCTCTATCTGAGCGATCCGGCGAAGACCGACGCGCGGATGGGACATTACACCGGCGGGGGCGGGCGACCGGGCCTGGTGCAGGTGGCGGTCTGGCCGACCGACTACAACCTGCCGCGACTGGCGGCGATCACCGCGCACGAACTCCACCACAATGTGCGCTTCGCCTACGAGCCGTTCATCCCGCAGGAGGTGACCGTGGGGCAGTACATCGTCGCGGAGGGGTTGGCGGAGGCGTTCGCCGCCGAGTTGTACGGCGAAGATGCGCTCGGCCCGGTGACCGCCATGCTCGCGCCCGACGCGCGTGCCGCCATCCTGCCGCGCTTCGGCGCGGCGCTGGAGACGCGCGGCTTCGACGAGGCGCGCGCCTACATCTTCGGCGACTGGGCGACGAAGCAGTCCGGCTATCCGGCGCGCGACATCCCGGACTTCGCCGGATACGGCGTCGGCTACCATGTGGTGCGTGCCTTCCTCACACGCAGCGGCATGAGCGCCGCCGAGGCGACCTATCTATCCTGGCGCGAGATCGCGCGGGGGAGTGGTGTCTTCGCCCCGGCGGGGTGAGCATGCGTATCGTACCGCGACACATCGCAAAGATATACGCCGAGGAGAATCGCGATGGACGTGGAGGTGTTGCCCCTGCTCGCCGCGCAGCGCCGCCTGCTCGATACGGCGCGCGGCTTCGCGCGTTTCCGCGAATACCTGGACACGATGCTCGATGATGGCGGGGATGTCGCCCTGCCGCTGAGCGCCTTTAACCCGATGTCGAAGGTGCATGTCGGCGCGCACCTCGATACCCTGCTCGCCCTCGATGCGGAGGGGTTATTGCGCGAAAGTCTGGCGGCGGGGCTGGCGCGGTTGCCCGCACTCGCCGGACGCTGGCGCGCGGGCTGGGTCGTGGTGGATGACGCGCAGGGGGGCTGGACCGATCGTTACCTGACCGATGCCGACCACTGGTTCGGCGGGCTGGGCGAGGTGAAGCGCGGCTTCATGGTCGCCTACTCGTGGACCGGCGACGCGATCACCGGCGCGGGGTTGCGCGCCGAGGCGACGGGTGCCCTCTATCGCACCCTCTTCAAGGCGCGCTATGGCCTCCCCACCACCCTGCGCGGGCAGCTCACCCTGGCGGGCCTGACCGCCCGCTTCGCGGATATCGCGTATGCGACCGATGCGGTCGATCTCGCCGCGACATGCGCGATCCTGGAGCCGCATCTCGATACGATCAACCTCCCGATCCAATTCGCCTGTCTCTATGGGGATGACGCGGCGGCGGCGGTCGGCTATCCCCCGCTCGGCGTGCCACCGCACGGCGGCTTCGCGGTGGCGCTGGCCGAGGCGCGCGAGCGGGGCTGGCTGCCAGACGCGGCACTCCTCGCGTTGCCCCCTGCCTTCGGGCGCGGTGAGCCTCAGCCCTAGTGCTGCGTTTCACAAGCGGCCGTAGGGTTGTGGTTCTCCCCCTCTCCTAGACTTGGCGGGTGCCCTCTGGGCGGCGGGGTGCCGCCCGCAGGCGGGGGTGCGGGCCGTCCCTGGCGCAGACATCGGCCTGCCATGCCAGCAACGCCCCTCCCCTGCTCCTCAGTCAGCGGGGATGAGGGCGGGAGCCCCACAGGCTGATCGTGAAACGCCGCCCCTAGCCGTCGCTGCGCGCGGTCGTGGGGAGAACTTCGCGCTGGCGCGGCGCGGCCAGCATATTCGGTTCCTCGTCGATCGGCGCGCGCGTCGTCGTCGGCACAAGGGGGAAGGTCATCTTCACGACCGTCCCGACGCCGACCGTGCTGGCGATGGTCACCGTGCCACCATGCGCCTCGACGATCGCGCGCACGATCGCCAACCCGAGCCCGACGCCACCGCCGCGCCGCTCGCGCGACGGATCGACGCGAAAGAAGCGATCCCAGACGCGCGACAACGCCTCTTCCGGGATGCCGCTGCCGGTGTCGGTCACGCTCACGATGGCATCGTCGTCCCCCTGTGCCAGGGCGATGGTGAGCGACCCGCCCTGGGGGGTGTGGGCGCGCGCGTTGGCGCACAGGTTGAGCAATGCCTGGCGGATGCGATCGCTATCGCCGCGAATGGCGAGCGCCCCCTGACTCGCGAGGGAGAGTTCGACCCGGAGATCGGGCGCGAGCAGGCGCGTCTCATCGACCACCTGGGCGATCAATGTCGTCAGATCGACCGGCGTATGGGCGATCACGCGCAACGGATCGCGGTCGAGCGCGGAGAGGGTCAGCAGATCGTCCACCAGGCGACCCATCCGGGCGATCTCGCCGGACATCAGGCGCAGCAACTTCGCGCGCGCCTCGGGATCGCGCTGGTCGACCCCCATCTGGAGCATCTCGACGCCGTTGCCGAGCGCCGTTAACGGCGTCCGCAATTCGTGCGAGGCGTCGGCGATGAAACGGCGTTGTGTGGCGAGCGCGCCATCGAGCTTCCCGACCATAGCATTGAACGCGATGGCGAGTTCGGCCAGGGCGTCGCCCCCCTCCGGCACGCGCACCCGCTGGCCGAGATCGCCGCCCGTGATCGCCCGACTGGTCGCGGCCATGCGGCGCAGGGGGCTCAGCACCCCGCGCACGAGCGGCAGGGTGAGGACGATCGTGGCGATGAAGGCCAGCACGGAGCCGATCAGCAATTGATTCCGCAGGCTCTCCAGCAGGGCGTCGCCGTTACGCAGGGTGGTGCTGAGTTGGAGTACGCCGATGGCGGACTGATCGCCCCCACCCGGCACCAGCGGGATCAAGTCGATCAGCACCGGACCGCTGGCCGTTTCCATGCGCCAGTGGCGCTCTTCCTTCAGCGCCGCTACCTCGCGATAGATATCCGCATCGAGGAGCGGCGCGGTCACTTCGCCCATGCTCGCCAGGACGGGGCCGTCGCCGATCGTGGTGCCGGTGATGTCGATGGTGCGGGCGGCGATGGTGCGACCTGTCAGGGCACGCGCCAGATCGGACAACGAGTGTTCCTCAACGGTGCCGGGAGTGGCCGCCAAGACGGCGGGCGCGGCGACCTCGGGCGTGCCGCTGGCCCCCGCGACCGGGGTGGCACTGCGCGCCGCGAACGCGCGGTTATATTGGATGATGGATGGTCGTGCCGAGGTTCGCAAACCGCTCGCGGTCGTGTCGATCAGCGCCCCTTCGACCTGCTTGTAGAGGGCGGCACCGTACACGCTGAGGATCAGCGCCAGGACCGCCACCGACACCAGCACGAGCCGCCAGCGGAGGGGCAGCATGCTCGGGCGTCGCGGCAGGGCGAAGGGGAGACGTTTGCTCATGGCCGTAGCAAATAGCCGACACCACGCACCGATTGGATACGGTCATGCGTCGCATCGTCCAGCTTGCTCCGCAGGTAGCGGACATACACATCGACGACGTTGGTCTCGACCGAGGAGTCATAACCCCAGACGCGACCGAGGATCGACTCGCGCGTCAATACCTGGCGTGGGTTGAGCATGAAGTATTCCAGCAGATCGAATTCGCGCGGCGTGAGGGCGAGTGGCTTCTTGTTGTCGCTCACCTCGCGCGTCGCCCGGTCCAGCAGCAGTTCCCCAACCGCGAGGAGCGTCGTCGCGGTGACATGATGGCGGCGTAACACCGCGTTCATCCGCGCGATCAACTCCGTGAATTTGAACGGCTTCGGCAGATAATCGTCCGCCCCGGCATTCAGCCCCTCGACACGGTCCTCCACCGCATCGCGCGCGGTGAGCATGATGATCGGCACATCGCTGCGCGCCCGGAAGGTGCGGCAAAGGGTCATCCCATCGATACCGGGCAGCATCAGATCGAGCAGGATGATATCGGGGTGGACGCGCTCGAACACGGCCAGCGCATCCCGCCCATCGCGCACGACCTCGACCGTGAAGCCCTCGTACCCTAATCCCATCGCGATGAACTCACCGACCGTCTCTTCGTCTTCGACGAGCAACACCGTCGCCGTTATATTGTCCCGTTGTGCGCTCATTCGTATCGCCTCATCGCTGTTACACCGCTCGTCGCATAACAGTATGGGGCACGCCGCACACTTTGTCAGCGGGCGGGGAACGAGGCCGCGTAGTAGCGCAGATAATCGTTGATATGGCCCGCCCAGTAGGAGCCATCGTGGTTCCCTTGCCAGGCATGATACTGGTGCGGAATCCCCTCGGTGGTTAGCTGTTGCTCCAATTGCAATTGCTTGTCCCGATAGGGATCCTGGTCGCCCGCGTCGAGCCAGAGCGTCAGCGTGCGGGCGATGTCCGGGTGCGCCGCGATCAGGGCGAGCGGGTCGCGCTGCGCGAGCTGCTCGTCATCGCCGAAGTAGGCGGGGATGTCCTGGCGTGGACGGAATGAGGGGCTGTGCGCCCCCACGATGCTGATAGATATCGGCGTGATTCAGCGCGATTTGCAGCGCCCCGTGCGCGCCCATCGAGAGTCCCCCGATCGCGCGATCCTGATGGTCGGGCAGGGTACGATACTTGCCATCGATCTCCGCGACCACATCGTTCGCGACGTAGGTGGCCCATTGCGGACCGCCAGCCACCTGATCGACCCAGTAGCCCTGCTCGCCTTGTGGTAACACGATGATGAATGGCTGAATCGCGCCGCTCCCCATCAACTGATCGGCGGCCTCGCGCAGCCCGTAGCCGAGCCACTCGCGCGGGTCACCCCCGATACCGTGCAGGTAGTAGAGGACCGGGTAGCGCAGCGTCGGGTTGGAATCGTAACCAGCCGGTACGTAGACGTAATACTTGACGGTGCGCCCGAGCGTCTTGCTGGCGAAGTTAACTTCCAGCAGGCGGGAGGGCGAGGCCGGCGCCGGTGTCGACGCGATGCTCGGGGTGATGAGCGGGGCGACCGTGAGTTGCGGGAGCGGCGTCGTGCCCATCGTGCCTTGTCCGTTCGCCGTGCCGACGATCGCTTTCGCCGCAGCGACCCCGCCGACCTCCCCGATCCCGACGACGCCGATAGTAGTACCGCTGAGGACGACGAGGACGAGCGGGCCGAGATGCCGCAGGATCCGCGTGCTCAACCGCTGCATCAGCGCGCGCATCCTAGCCCTGCCGTTCCTGACGGGACAGCGCCACCCGCACCAGCGTCGGGCGCGGCAGCATACGCAGCCCGGCACCGAGCAGGGCGGCGATACGGGGTCGTAGCGTCACCACCATCCAAATCAGCATGATCCCGCCGAACTGGAGCGCCGCGTTCTGTGCGGCGGTGAAGGTGCCTGCGCCGAAGAGGTGCGAGCCGACCAGCGTCGTGAGCATGATCACGAAGAGGTGCAACCCATACGCGAGGAGCGCGCTCTGCCCCAGGGGAATCAGCAACCAGCCGAGGCCGCGCCGGAGCGGCTGCCAGAAGTTCGTGACGAGCGAGACGGCGAAGGTGGCGACGATGGCGAAGCTGATGATGCGCCCGATCTGCTGATCGCTCTTCGAGAAGATGTGCGCGTCCAGCCACGCGGCGTCCTGCCCGGTGAGCGCGACGAGCGGGGCCATACCGTCGTTATAGCCGGCGATCGAGCCGGCGAAGAGCGACCCGGACACCACCAGCGCGGCGCGGCTGGTCAGCCAACCGAAGCGCTCCGCCAGCGCCTTGCGGTGGAACCCGATCAGCAAACCGTTGAAGAAGAGGAGTTGCCACGCCGAGAGATTGAAGACGCTGTTGTCGGCGATCGCCTAGGGCAAGGTCACCTGCTGCGGGAAGAACTGCCACAGGCTCCACAGACCCCACGACGCGACGAGCACCATCCAGGAGCGCCGCGTCGCCATCAGGTAGAGGGCACCGGCGGCGACGAAGATGACCAGCGTATAGAGCAGCAGCACATCGGTCAGGTAATACGAGCGGTGCAGGGTTAAGACGCCGATGACGAAATCGGGCAGGGTGTTGGCGGCGACCTGCGGTGCCCACTGCAACCCGAGGCGGAAAGCCAGGGCGGCGGTCGACAGCGTCAGCGTGACGGTCAGCAGGTAGAGCGTCCCCGCGCGGCGCATCGCCTTCTTCACCGCCGCGCCGAGGCCATCGCGCGCGATGGTCGCCGGGTAGACGATGCCCATTACCAGGCCGGAGATGAAGATGAACCCTTCCGCCGCCGAGGTCCAGTAGTGGTTCCCGCCGGTCAACGTGTAGAGCCACGACTCCTGTCCGCCGACATGGTCGGTGACCATCGCGACCACGGCGAGGCCGCGCAGCAGATCGAAGCGCAGGTCGCGCTTCCCGCCCGCGTAGCGCCAGGAGGCGACGATCGTCGCCAGCGCCGCGCTGATACCGTGCGATCGGTGGGCCGCTGCCCTGCCGCGCGGTGGGAACACCGTTGTTGCCATCGCCCGCTCCTCCCGACTCATCAACCGCACCGGTGTGGTGCCTCGCTATCCCGGGTCTCTCGCTATCCCGGGTCTAACGATAAGGGTCAAGGATGAGAAGAGTGCGCGTTGAGCATGAGAGAACGATGAGAAAAGGTTGATAAGCGTTGAACAGAAGCTTTGCGCGTGGTGCAGCGCGTACGGCTACCCGTAGGTCCGGGGGAAACGTAGGAAAGAAGCGCTATTGTCGAAGCAAATGCCTCCCAGCTACTATAGGAGCGTATTCGGCTAAACCCACCTCGCCGCCCCTGTACGCCGATGGTAGGGCGTCTATTTTGGTCTATCCGTCCCCTGGTGTAGGGACGGAAGGAAGGATGTGTCTGGTCCATGATCCGGTCTGGTAGGGGCAGCAGGGTGTTGATCGGGGGGCTGATCGCGGCGCTCCTGCTGTCCGTGGCGGTGCAGGGCTTCGGTGTGCGTGGCGCGCGCGCGGCCTCCGATCCGTTCGAGGGCATCAAGTGGTACGCCGATCCCGATTCCCCGGTCCAGCAACAGGCGAATGCCTGGCGCACCTCGCGACCCGGCGATGCGGCCCTCCTCGATATCGTCGCGCAGCAGCAGTCGGCCGACTGGGTTGTCGGCGCACAGACGAGTTTTCTGCGGCAGTACATCGATCAGCGCATCGACCTGTTCACGAATGCGGGTGGTATCCCGATCCTGGCGATTTACAATGTTCCGAAGCTGAATTGCGGCGACGGTAACGGCGCGGCCAATGGCGATGCCTATCGCGCCTGGATTAATCAGATCGCGTCGATCATCGGGCAGCGCAAGGTGATCTTGCTGGTCGAGCCGGACGGCCTGACCGTGACCGACTGCCTCAGTGGGGCCGCGCTGACCGAGCGCTACGCCCTGATCAGCTACGCGGTCGGCGTCTTCAAGCGCAATGCCAATGCTGCTGTCTACGTCGATGGCGGCGAAGACGATCGCTTCGCCGTCAATGAGGTCGTGTCGATCCTCCAGCAGGGCAACATCGCCCAGGCGGACGGCTTCTTCCTCAATGCCACCGTCTATCGGTACACTAGCACGATGGTCGCCTACGGCCTGAAGGTCAGTCAGGAGCTCGGCGGCAAACACTTCGTCGTGGACACCAGCCGCAATGGCCTTGGCCCCGGCACCGATGGCTACTGCAACTCGCGCGGGCGGGCGCTCGGCGTCTCCCCGACCACGCAGACCGATGAAGCCGTTGTCGATGCGTTCGTCTGGATCAAGCGGGTCTGGGAGTCCGACGATTCGTGCCACCAGGGCGAGCCGGGGGGCGAGCAGTTCTACTTCGACTATACCCTCGGCCTGGTGCAGCGTTCCCTCCAACCGTTCAGCGATCTCCCCGCCGACAGCGCCCAGGCGCAGCATCCTTCGCAGCCACTCCCGAGCATCGTCGAGCAGATCCGCCAACTGGCGCTACGTGGCTACATCCGCGGCAATGGCGACGGCACGTTCGGCCCCGACTCCACGACGCTCCGCGCGCAGATGGCCGCGCTGATCACCCGACCGGTCGGGTGGGAACTCGACCGGTTCGACACCTCGTTCACCGATCGCGGCGCGGTCGATGCCGCCCTCTGGCGAAATGTCAGCGCGCTAGCCGCGTACAAGGTGGCGAAAGGCTTCGGCGACGGCACCTTCAATTCGATGGGACCGGTCCTCTACGAGCAGGTGCTCCTCTTCATCAGCCGCGCGATGCAGCAGAAGGGTTACTGGGTCCAGCAGGCGGACAACGCCACGTATTTCCCGAATCTCCCCGGCAGCAGCGCCGCCGAGCAGGCCGATCGCCGCGACATCGTGACCTACGTCTACTACACGCAAAAACTCGGTGGCGTGCCGGACTTCCCCGCCACCGGCAGCTTCACCAAGTGGAACCAGCCCGCGCCGCGCGTCTGGTTCGCGCAGGCTCTCTACCGCGCACTGCGGAGCCAGGGGCTGATCTAGCCCGCGCAGCCTTCACCCACCGAGCGGTCGGCGCTCCCCTAAAAAGGGAGGCCGACCGCTCTTTTCATGCCCATGTTGTTATCATCTGCGACTAACCGACAGGTTTCTGATCGCTCATCAACCGATAAGACCTCGATCCTGGCTCGTGCGGCATTTCTGTCGTTGTGAAAGCAGTTGTCCAGTACCCGAATTGGCGTATGTACGCGCCAATGGGATGCGATTTTCCAGAGTGCGTGAAGCTAATTGGTACCGGTAGGCTATATCAGGATGTGTGTAATGGCGAACATGCAAGCGGTTTTCTACCGACAAAGCGATGGTATTGAGCCGGTTGACGATTATATCGCAGGACTCCTCGTGGCCCATCAAGCAGCCATCGACGGCCAGATCGACTGGCTCAATCGCGTGACGCCGGACGATCCGCCGTTGTCATTTCCGCATAGCGCGCAGGTGCGCGGGTCGCTCCGCGAGTTGCGGTGCCACTACGGGAACGTGTTGTATCGCATCCTCTATCAGCGTTCCGACAAACTCTTCATCCTCCCGCACATCGTCAGGAAGGATCGCGGCGCGCCACTTGCCGCCGATATCATCGTCGCCCAAGAACGCTGGAATGATTTCAAGGCGCGTATGAACGCGACCTCGCGCCAGCCACCGCGCGCCGTCGGCCATGACGCACCCTAAAAGGAGAAGTTTCGACACGCTCTTGTGTGTGTTTATCAAAATTGATACAATGCGCCCGTTGACCGCCGGGATAGTACCGAGCGAGGGCAGTGATGACCACCGTAAGGCGCGTGGCACACAACGAAACGAGTGAGGGCGTCTCCCCGATCGGCAGCACCGCCGTGGCCGCGCGCACCCGCCGCGCCGCGCGCAATCCTGCATATGCGCGCGAATGGGAAGCGCAGGCCACCGCGCGGGAGATCGCCTGGCAGCTCGTGAAGTTCCGCATGGACAAGGGGCTGACCCAGCAGGAGTTGGCCGCGCTCGCCCGGACCAGCCACTCGCAGATCTCCAGGCTGGAAAGTGGGCAGCACCTCCCGAGCGTCGCCACCCTCGGCAAAATCGCCGCTGCCTTGCATCTGCGCCTGTCGATCACGCTTAGTGCCTGGGATGAAGTCGCCGCCGATTGATAGGTCGCTTCACACGAGGGTTGGTGCCCAGGACGGATCAGCGTAGCTTCACGAGGTAGGATACGTCTAGAGCCGGTGAGTGCAGCGCGTATCGATAGTATTTGCTCGATACGATGCGGTCGCCGCCCACCCTTCGATGGCTGCTCCCTGTCGCGTACCCGCGCCGCTTACGCTGATGTATCGGGCCGCAGACGGGCGCAAAACCCAGCTTCCAACCACCTGTCGTGTGTCCGCGCCACTTACGATGCGCCGACCAGCGTCATCTCGTCGAGGTCGACGGTCAGTTGCGTCCAGCGCCCGTAGAGCCCTTCGAGCTGCTCGTGCAGGCGATCGTACTCCTGGCTGAGCGCGGTCAGCCGGTCCAGTTGCCCACCCCCGCCCGCCGCCGCCATCTCCGCGCTGAGGCCGTTCAGGCGCTCTTCCCAGGCGCTGATCTGCTTCTCCGCCTCGGCGAGCTGCTTCTGGCGCTCGCGCACGCGCCGCTCATCGCCGCCGCGTGATTTGCTGCCCGGTGGGGTGCCGCCATTCGCGTGCGCCGGTTCCGCCGCATGATCCGCCGGGGCGGGCGCGGCCTTCGCCTCCTGCTTCGGTTCCTTGGCGATCGCGAGGGACTTCGTCCGCGCGCCGTCGCGCCGCTCGGTCTTGTCGGCCTTGGCCGATTCGCGCATGTATTCGGTGTAGTTGCCGATGTAGGGACGGACGAGCCGATCCTCGCCGATCGCCCAGACCTGCGTCGCCAGCCGATCGATGAAGTAACGGTCGTGGGAGACGATCAGCAGCGTGCCGTCATATTCATCGAGCACACTCTCCAACGCCTCGCGCGCGGCGATGTCGAGGTGATTCGTCGGCTCGTCGAGGATCAGGAAGTTGGAGCGCGCCAGGGTCAGCTTCGCCAGCGCCAGGCGGCTGCGCTCGCCACCGGAGAGGGCCGCGACCGGCTTGAAGACATCGTCGTCGGAGAAGAGGAAGCGCCCGAGCAGGGTGCGCGCCGCCTCCTCCAGCATCGGGTGCGTCTCCTGGATCGTCTCGATCACCGTGCGCCCGAGTTCGAGCTGCTCGTGCCCCTGTGCGTAGTAGGCCGGGCGGACGTTGGTGCCGAAGTAGAACTTCCCGGCCAGTGGCTGGATCTCCCCCATCAGCGTCCGCAAGAAGGTCGTCTTGCCGCCACCGTTCGGGCCGATCAGCGCCACGCGGTCGCCGCGCTGCACCTCCAGGTCCGGCGTGTGCATCAGCTCGGTCGTCTGCCCGCCATTCGTGTAACCGACGTGTACCTTGTCCGTGCCGAGGACGACGCGCCCGCTGCGGAGATCGGACGCCATCGCCAGCCGCAGCCGCTCGCTCTCCTGCGGGCGTTCGAGGCGTTCCAACCGCGCCAGCCGGGTCGCCCGCCCGCGTGCCTCCTTGGAGCGCTGCCCCGCCTTATACTTGCGGATGAACTCCTCCGTCCGCAAGATGAACGCCTGCTGCTCCTCGTACTCCTTCAGGCGGCGGGCCATCCGCTCCTCGCGGAGGGTCAGGTAGCGGCCATACGGCGCGGGATAATCTTCCAGCCGCCCGAAGGCGAGGTCGATCGTCCGCTTCGTCACCTTGTCGAGGAAGTAGCGGTCGTGGGAGACGACGATGAACGCGCCGTGATGATTCGTCAGGAAGCCTTCGAGCCATTCGAGCGCGGCGAGGTCGAGGTGGTTCGTTGGCTCGTCCAGCAGGAGGAGATCGGGCGCTTCGAGGAGCGCCTTCGCCAGTGCCACGCGCGTCTTCTGCCCGCCGCTGAGGGTGCGGACCTGCGTGTGCCAGTTCGTCTCGTCGAAGCCGAGCCCGTGCAACACCGCCTCGGCGCGGTGCTCGGTGTCGTAGCCGCCGCCCGTCTCGAAGGCGACCGAGGCGGCATCGTAGTCGGCCATCAGTCGCTCGAGTTCGGCGTCGTCGGTCGTGGTGGCGAGCGCGTGCGCGATCGCCGTCATCCGATCGCGCAGCAGATGGAGGTGCGCGAACGCTTGCAGCGCCTCCTCACGCACATCGCGGTCGCTGTCGAAACGGGCCTCCTGGGCCAGATAGGTGATCTTGAGGCCGCGCAACGGCGCGACCGTGCCACCGCTCGTCGGCTCGATGCCGGCAACGATCTTTAGGAGGGTCGATTTGCCGACGCCGTTCGGCCCGACGATGCCGATGTGCTCCCCCTCGCCGACCTGAAAGGTCAGGCCGGAGAAGATCAGATCGCTGATGTAGCGCTTTTCCAGATCGGTGACGGTGAGGATGGTAACCCCGGCCATAGATTGCTCACTTCTCCATTGGGGGCCGCGCGCCGGATCGGCGGGTGCGGCGGTAGCCTACTCGGTCATCATCGGCGGGCGCTGCGTCGGCGCACTCCGGTCGTCATCGGCGCACGCAACGGTGGCGCACGCCGATCATCATGGAGGTTCGCAGGGCGGGGCAATGGGGAAAGGGTTGGCACCGGGGCCACTCTGCGCGTATCGGCAAAGGCCGCTGGGAAGGAACTTGCGGGGCACGAAACGACCCGCGCCGTTCGTACGGCACGCGCGATTGAGCGCCCCCATTCCCGAAATGCCGCGCCGCGCTCGAACCAGGAGCGAGCAATCGCGCGCGGCTGTTACCAGGCAGAGGATCGTGCTCACCAGTGGACCTCGCGTATGCGCCGACTAGCCGCGCCACGCACGGGATACTGGCGTCAGTCTCCCTACCCTAATTGTAGCAGCGACGGGCGGCACCGGCAAGACCAGACAATGCCGAAGCCACCAGCAGAGGGTGATGACGAACTGCGTGGCGCACCAGGCTACACCGCTTCGCCCTCACCAGCGAGGAGCGCGCGTTCCTCGACCGGGACCAGATCGATGTATTCCGGGTGCCGCCTGATGAAGATTACCATGTAGGGGCAGAGCGGGATCACCGCCAAACCGAGCCGACGCGCATCGTCCAGCGCCGCGCGCACGAGCTTGCTCGCCACGCCATGCCCTTCGAGCGCTGGGGAGACGACCGTGTGAATGAACGTGATTTGCCCTTCCTCGCGCCGGTAGGTGACGACCGCGAGATGCCCATCAAGATGTGCCTCGTAGCGGTGTTGCGCCGGATTGTCGCGGATCTCCAGTGCATCGAGATTGACCGACATGTGCGCTCCTTACCTCATCGCAATGCCGCGCCCCGATTGCGCGGCGCGCGCTGTGTCCTCGTTCGTGCCTCGGTTGCGTCCGATCGGTCGCCGCCGCTACTGCCCCTTCTCCGATTCGGCTGATTCCTGAAGCGGTGCCCGGAAGCCGGACGCGACGTGGCTCCCGTCGCAGGGCGGCTTGTTGGCCGATTGGCCGCAGCGGCAGAGGGCATACGATGCTGCAAGTGCTGGCTGCTCTCCTTTGGCCGCGCCGATCGGTTCCCACGTCAGCGAGTCGCCGGTCGCGCTCGTCTCGATGTCGCGCTCGGTCAGCGGGACGCTACCGGAGACGATATACGGACCGTGCGGCACGATGGTGATCCGTTGCCGCTCGGCGTCGTCGCTCATGGCGGAACTCCTTGATTTGTGGCGCGGCGATTGGTGAGCGGCGGGTACGCTTTTGCATGGGAATTCGAGAACCGGCGGGTTCGCCAGGAATTGACGACACGCGCGAGGTCCCACAACCCTGCGACTATCGCTCATACGGTATCGTGGCGTCGTTGCGCCCACCATGTGCGACGATTCGCCGATTGTTAACTGTAATGCGAGAAAACGAAGCCGTCAAGTTTGCGCCCGCATGCACGGTGCTGCCGGAATCGTGGGAGCGGGCTCGCTTTCCGTTCATGTGGCGGACAGTTCCCCGCCGATCCCCTATACTCGCGTCTATGGATGCTGCTGATGGGGCGCTGACCGGTGCCAATTACGACCGCTTCGCCCCCTTCTACGAGCTGGAGTTCGCCGACTTCGCGGATGATCTGTCGTTGCTGCGCGCCTTCGCGGAGCACAGCGGCGGGACGATCCTCGAACTCGGCTGCGGCAGCGGGCGCGCGCTCGTGCCGCTGGCGGAGGATGGCTACGCCGTCACCGGCGTCGATCTCTCCCCGGCGATGCTGGCGCTGGCGCGCGCCGCCACCGCGCGCGCCGGGGTCGCGGACGGGGTCACGCTGATCGAGGATGACATTCGGGGTCTCGCGCGCCTCGGCGACGCGCGCTTCGGCCTCGCGTTCAGCGCGATCAACTCGTTCCTGCACCTGGAGACGCAGGCGGACCAGTTGGCGGCGCTCGGTGCGGTCGCGCGCCACCTCCACCCCGGTGGCCTCCTCGTCCTCGATCTCTTCCCGCCGCATCCCGACATCCTCAACGAGTACGACGGGCGGCTGCTCCACGCCGGGGTCTATCACGACCCGCAGACCGGCGAGCGGATCGACAAGTTCTCGACCTCGACGCTCGATAGCGCGGAGCAGCGGATCGAGACGACCTTCTTCTACGACCGCCTCCGCGCCGATGGCACGACCGAGCGTACCGCCGCCCCTTTCGCCTTCCGCTACCTGGGGCGCTACGAACTACAACTCCTCCTCGAACGGGTCGGCTTCGGGGAGATCGCCTTCTACGGCTCCTACGATCTCGATCCCTTCACCGCCGCCAGTGACCGCATGATCGCCGTGGCGACCTGGTCCGAGGGGGCTGAATAGCACCGGCTCTGCCGTATCCGAGTGGATGCAAAGCGTCGCCCCCGCCACTGTGGCGGGGGCGACGTTGCTGCTCGCGTTGTATCGGTACGGCGGCACTATGACTGCGCCGCCACCTCGCGCACCGGGCGACCCTCGCCTACTTGCAAGACATAATCGATGATCCGTCCGGGGATGTTAACCCCGGTCGGGGCGATGGAGTTGCGGAACTCCATCGTATAATTGACCTCGATCACACTGTAGCTGTCGCCCAGCTCGACGAGATCGATCGCCACCACGCCGCCGCCGACCGCCCGCGCCGCCGCCTGGCAGATGCGGTCCAGCTCCGGCGTCACCGGGCAGTTATCGGAGATGCCGCCGCGCGCGGTGTTGGTGATCCAGTGCTTGCTGTAGCGGTAGATCGCGCAGATCGTATCGCCGCCCACAACGAATGCGCGGATGTCGCGATCCGGTTTCTGGATGTACTCCTGGATGTAGTAGGTCGAATGGTGGAACGAACCTAATACTTCCTTATGCTCCAGGATCGCCTCGGCGGCGTCGCGGTCATTGATCTTCGAGAGGAGGCGGCCCCAGGAGCCGATCGGCGGCTTGAGGATCGCCGGATAACCCAACTCCTCGATCGCCCGTAGCGCCGATTCCGGCGTGAACGCCACGATCGTACGCGGGGTCGGCACCCCCTCGCGGACGAGCGCGGTGGAGGTCAGGAGCTTGTTACCGCAGACCTCGGCCACGTCGAAGGTGTTGACGGTGGGGATGCCCCAGTCGTTGAAGACGCGGAGGGCGTGCAGCGCCCGCGTGTGGTTGATCGAGCGCTCCAGGATCACATCGTAGCTGGTCAGCGGATCGTCGAGCCGCATGATCAGGTCCGGGTCGTCGATCCGCGACCAATTGACCCCGCGCGCATCGAGCTCCGCGAATAGTAACTTCTCTTCGACTCGCACCCGCGAGAGGAGTACCCCAACGTGCATCGCCCTTATTCCTCCGTCGCGCCACGCCGGGTCGCCCCGCCGCCGCTCGCCAAGACCTCACCGAGGATCGCGACCGCCCGATCGACCTCCGCCTCGGTCAGGAGGAGGGGGGGCAGGAAGCGCAGCGTGGTCGCCCCCGCCGAGAGACAGATGACGCCGTGCTCTTGCAGGGCGCGCAGATATTTCGTGGCGCGCTCGCGCAACTCCACGCCGATCATCAGCCCGCGCCCGCGCACATCGCGGACCTTCGGGCTATTCAGCGCGCGGACCTGCGCCCGGAAGTAGTCGCCGACGCGCGCCGATTGCGCGAACAACCCTTCGTCGCGCAGGACGTTCAGCGTCGCGGTGGCGGCGGCGCAGGCGAGCGGGTTGCCGCCGAAGGTGGTGCCGTGGCTCCCCGCCGGGATCCGCGCCGCCACGTCCGCCGTGACCAGGGTCACCGCGAAGGGGAAGCCGTTGGCGATCCCCTTGGAGACGCAGAGGATGTCCGGGACCACGCCGTTATGTTCGCAGGCGAAGAGCGCGCCGGTGCGGAAAGCGCTCTGGATCTCGTCGAGGATCAGCAGCGCGCCGGTGCGGCGCGCGATCTCCCGCACCGCAGGGAGGTAGTCGTCGCTCGGGGCGTAGATGCCCCCCTCGCCCTGGATCGGCTCCAGGATGATCGCCGAGGTTTCCTCGTTGGTCGCCGCGCCGAGGGCGTCGATGTCGTCGTAGGCGACGTGGCTGAAGCCTTCCATCAGCGGGAGGAAGGGATCGCGGTACTTCTTCTCGGCGGTCGCGTTCAGCGCGCCAAGGGTCCGCCCATGATAGCCGCGCCTGGCCGCGACGACCTTCGTGCGCCCGGTGGCGACGCGCGCAAACTTCAGCGCCGCCTCGACCGCCTCCGTGCCGGAGCTGCTGAGGAAGACGTGGCTCAGCGCCGCCGGGGCCATCGCGCCCAGCGTTTCGAGAAAGCGGGCGCGGGCATCGTTGTAGAAGCTGCTGTGGCAGTTGGTGAGGATGTCGACCTGCTCCTTGATCGCCGCGCTAACGGCGGGGTGGCTGTGGCCGAGGATGTTGACGCCGTAGTTGCTGTAGAGGTCGAGGTACGCCTTGCCCTCGCTGTCCCAGAGGGTGGTGCCCTGGCCGCGCACGAGCGCGATGTCGCGCTTGGCGTAGAGGCCGATCAGGTGCTCATCCTCGATCGCGGTGATCGAGGACAGGTCGGTCAACGTGGACATGCTGCGATCCTTTCTGCGTGCGGGTACGCTCGCTGCTCTCGGTGTCGATCGGGATGGCTGGGATGGTTGGGATGCTGGCCGGTCAGCCGGTGCGGCGTGCGGGTTTATCTGCGGCGACCGGCCACCATCGGCTAGTTCGCCACCACGCTCCCCGCGTTGCCGGGCGACGCGGCACGCTCTGCCACGGTACATTCCTCACGCCGTCAGGCATCGCTCTCGTCCGTCGCCGCGAACTCGACTTCCTCGTAAATCTCCGCGAAGGGGATGGCGCAATCGAGCGTCGGCAGGGTGAGCGTCGCGTCCGGCCCGCTCGTATCCGAGAGGAGCCAGAGATCGTTCGCTTGCCGCACGAAGTGTTCGATCCGCTGGCTGCTTTGCTCGATCAGCACGTACTCGCGCAACGACTCGATAGTGCGATAGTGCCGGAACTTCTCCCCGTGATCGTACCCCTGGGTCGAGGGCGAGAGTACCTCGATGACGATCTGCGGGTTGAGCAGCGTGTCCTGGCGATCATCCGAGAATTGCGGCTTGCCGCAAACGACAGTTAAGTCGGGATAGGTGAAGAGCCGTGCATCGGGAACCTTCACGCGCAGATCGCTGAATTTTACGCGGCACGTCCCCGGCTTTAGTCGGGTACGCAGGCTGGTATAGACATTGCCGACGATGTCATTGTGGGCGTTGCTCGCGCCCACCATCGCGACGACTTCGCCAGCGCGGTACTCGTGCTTCTCCGCGCTGGCGCGCTCGAACGCCAGATAGCCCTCGATCGACATCCCCGTGCGTGGTTGCGCCGCCATGACCACCCCCTCACCAGATCACTTGCCCCAGTTCGCCGCTAGGCTGTGATCGTCGTCCCCGCCCCTTCGAGCGCGCGGCTGATCGGACGCTCCACGCGCGCATCGGCGAAGATGACCCGCCCGACCCCGCGCTCAATCGCGTCCTGCGCCGCGCTGACCTTCTTCTTCGCGCGCCCCTGCGCCATCGCCTGCGCCTCGGCCATGTTCGCCAAGCTGATCGATGTGACGAGGCTGTCCTCGTCCTTGACGTCGGCCAGCAGTCCGGGGGTATTCGAGAAGACGAGCAGCTGATCCGCGCCGAGCGCGACCGCCAGCTCGGTCGCCAGCTTATCACCATCCACGTTGATCGCCTCGCCCTCGCGCCCGAAGGCGGGCGGGGTCAGCACCGGCAGGAAGCCCGCGCCGAGGAGGACCGTCAGCAACGTCGTGTCCACATCCTCGATCGATCCGGCATAGTCGCCGCGCAGCATCTTCGGCTTGCCGTCCTCGATCACGCGGATCGCCGGTTTGCGCCGCCCGGTCGCGATCCGCCCGTCGATCGCGCTCAGCCCCACGGCGTTGACGCCGCGTCGCTGCAAGCCCTCGACCAGTTGCTTGTTGATCTTGCCGCAGTAGACCATCAGCATCACATCGAGCGTCTCGCGGTCGGTGAAGCGGCTCGATTGCCCGTTGCTCGATGTGACGTGGCGCGGCTCGATCCCGAGCTGTTTCGAGACGCGGTCGAACTCCGCGTTGCCGCCGTGGATGAAGATCGCCGGTTCCTCCACGCGCGCCAGATCGTCCAGGAATGCCTCGTAGTTCAGCCCGACGCTGCCCCCGAGCTTGATCACCAACATCCTCTGTGCTCCCTTCGGTCGGGTGAAGTACGAAGTACGAGCGACGAAGTACGAACCGGCTTGGCTGTTGGTCGCCTTATCGTTCTTCTCGTCGCAGTTCGTACTTCGTACTTCGTCGCTCGTACTTTCTCAGATCGGGTGCAGGCCAGGGAAGCCCAGCCCGGCATTCTCGGCGAAGCCGCAGCGGACATTCATCGCCTGGACGCCCATGCCGGACGCACCCTTCATCAGGTTATCGAGCGCGGCGATCACGACGACGCGATTCGTGCCGGAGTGCTCGTCGATCTCGAAGCCGACATCGCAGTAATTCGTCCCCGCGAGGATTTTGGGCTCCGGGAGGCGGTGCAGCCCCGACGACTCCTTGATCAGCCGCATGAACGGCTCGTCCTTGTAGGCCGCGCGGTAGATGCGCCAGAGATCCTTGTCGGTCATCCGCTCCTTGGTGAAGACGTGCGAGGTGGTGACGATGCCGCGCACCGACTCGACCGAGGTGACGCTGAGGGCGATCTGCGGCACGTTGCCGTCGAAGGTGCATTCCTGGATGATCTCGGCGCTGTGCCGGTGGCCGGTCGGTTTAAACGAGCGGATCACGCCGCTGCGCTCGGGGTGGTGGCTTCCCGGTCCGCTCTCGCCGCCCGCCCCGGACGAGCCGACCTTCGACTCGATCACGGTCGGCTTTGCCAGATCGACGATCCCGGCGCGGAAAAGGGGATAGAGGCCGAGGATCGCGGTGGTGGCGGTGCAGCCCGCGCCGCTGATGAAGTCGGCCTTGCGGATCGCCTCGCGGTGCAGTTCCGGGATGCCGTAGGCGAACTCGCCGAGCAATTCCGGGTGGGTGTGCTCGTGGTCGTACCACGTCGGATAATCCTGCGGATTGTTGAGGCGGTAGTCGGCGCTGAGGTCGATCAGGAGCGATGCCTTATCGCGCAATTCCGGGACTGCGGCCATGCTGAGGCCGTGCGGCAGGCAGAGGAAGAGCACATCGCACGGCTCCAGCGCGGCGCGCGAGACGTACTTCAACTGCGTCCGCTTGCGGAGGTTCGGGTGGGTCGTGTGGACGAACTTGCCCGCCTGCCGCTCGGAGGTCGCCTGCTTGATCTCCACGTCCGGGTGGTCGAGCAGGAGGCGCAGCACCTCCCCCCCCGCATAGCCCGACGCCCCGATGATCGATACCGTGGTCATGCTCTTTCCTTCCCCGCTCGCGCCTTCGTCCTAAAAATAGCGCTCGTCGTTCTCTATGTCTCTGCGTCTCTGCGGCGTCCCTATCGCTATCTCCCGCTCGGCAACGCCTCGCGCTGCCCGGCCAGTCGCGTCGCTTTCTGGACCAGATATTCCACGATCTCGCCCGGAATGTCGGCGTCGGTCGTCTCGCGCAGGCCGTGAAACTCCGCGCCGACGTTGATCTCGATCACCTTCATCCCGTCGTTCGTCTCGACGAGATCGACGCCCATAATCTCGCCACCGACGGCACGCGCGGCGCGCAGTGCCAGGTCCTCGATCTCCGGCGTCACCTCGCAGTGGGTGGAGGTGGAGCCGCGCGCGGTGTTGGTGATCCAGTGCTCCGCGTTGCGGTACGACGCCGCGACCACGCGCTCGCCGACGATGAATGCGCGGATGTCGCGGCCCGGCTTCTTGATGTATTCCTGGATGTAGAAGATCGAGTGGTGATAGGAGCCGAGGCTCGCCTTGTGCTCCAGGATCGCCTCCGCCGCCGTGCGACTGTTCACCTTCGCCAGCAGACGGCCCCAGGAGCCGGTGTTCGGCTTCAATACGACCGGATAGCCCAACTCCTCGATCGCGGCCAGCGCCGATTCCGGCGTGTAGGCGATCAGCGTACGCAGCGTCGGGACGCCGTGCTCGATGAACGCCATGTTGGTGTGGAACTTGTTGTCGCAGAGGGTCGTCGTCTCGAAGCTGTTGACCGTGGGGATGCCCCAGCTCTGCAAGAGGCGCAGCGTATACTCCGCCCGCGAGTGGACGAGGCTGCGATCGAGGACGAGATCGACCTCGGGGAAGCGCCGCTTTTCCAGATCGAACCAGACCTCGCGGTCGAACACGCGCTCCACCGCGATACCGCGGCGCTCCGCCGCTGTCAGGATCGCCTTTTCCTCTGTCCGCAAGTGCGAGACGAGCATCCCCAGTTTCACCACAGCCTCCGCGATCGAGTAGTAACGGGTAGTCAGCGGTCAGTAGTCAGTAGTCGGGGAGAATCAGCCCATCAGAGCGGTCAGCGCCGCCGCCAGGATGCGGATCGCGCGGAGATAGTCCGCGATCGCGATCCGCTCGTTCGGCGTGTGATCGAGCTTCGAGTCGCCCGGCCCATAGGCGACGATCGGGCAACCCCAGGCTGGCCCGACGATGTTCATGTCGGCGGTGCCGGTCTTCACCTTCAGGCGCGGTTTGCCCCCCTCGGTGCGGATCGCCGCCAGGAAGGGGCGCACGATCGGCGAGGTGCGCGCGGAGCGGAAGGCGGGCAAGGCTTCGGCCACCGTCACCGCCGCGTGGGCCTCGAGCTCCGCCGCCGCGTCGTCCGCGCTCGCCTCGATCCGCGCGAAGTCTTGCAGGATACCGGTCAGTGTCGCCCCGTCGAGGTCGAGCGGCAGGCGGAAACCGAGCCGCAGCGTCACCTCCTCGTGGAGGCCGTCGCCCTCGCTGTGCAAGCCGCGCAGCTTCGGCTCCAGGCGATCGAAGACCGCCTCACGCCCGGCGTTGAAGTCGGCGGCATAATCGGTGACCCGGTTCCAGAAATCGACCGCCACCTGCGGCGCGGTCGCGACCGGGGCCGCCGAGTGCGCGCCCGACTGCCGCAGCATGTAGGTGGCCGACATGCTCCCCTTGTAGCCGAGGACCACGCTATCCCACCCGCTCGGTTCCCCGATGATCGTGAAGGCCGGGGCGGGGTGGGTCGCCGCGAGGTGATCGGCCCCCGCCGAATCGGCCTCCTCGCCGGTCGCGCCGATCACCGTCAGCCGCGCGCCGGGGAGACCGCTTTGTGCCGCGCGTGCCGCCGCCCGCACGAAGGTCGCCAGCGGCCCCTTCGCATCGACCGCGCCGCGCCCGTAGAGGACGCCGTCCGCGATCCGCACCGGGATCGCGCCGGGGACGGTATCGATATGGCCGAGCATGACGATCTCGCGCGGGCCGTCGCCGATCGTGCCGATGGCGTTGCCCGCCTCGTCGATTGTCGTGGCGAAGCCGAGCGCGGCCATCTGCGCGCAGAGATACTCGACCGCCGCGCGCTCCCGGCCTGACGTGCTGGGGATCGCCACCAGCCCGCGCAACGTCTCGATCTCGTCGGCCTCGGTGATCACTAACGGTGCTACGCCAAGTTCGGTCGCCTCAGACCCCGACATGCGCCGCCTGCTTCCCTGCGGTGCCGTGCGCCACGCTCAGGATGTATTCGGCCATCGGGCCGGCCACCGCCACGCCCGCCGTCTCGAAGGCGCGGAAGGCGTTGATCGTGCCGACCTCGTTCACCAGCAGCCCGCGCGGGCTCTCCAGGAGATCGATCTCCAGGAGGCCACCGCCGAAGGTGCGCGCCGCCTGCTGCGCCGCCGCGACGATCTCGGGGGTCAGGGGGCAGGGGGTGTGCGGGGACCGGCGATCGCGGCTCGTCACCCAGTCGCCGCTCTGGCGATATTCGGCGGCCAGCGGCTCCTCGCCGAGGACGAGGACGCGGATATCGCGGCCCGGCTTGGCGATGTACTCTTGGAGGAAATAGACGTGCTGGTGGTCGGTGCCGAGCGTCGCCTTGTGCTCCAGGATCGCTTCGGCGGTCTCGCGGTCCTCGATCAGCGCCAGCAGTTGCGTGTCCCCACCGATGAGCGGCTTCGTCACCACCGGGTAACCGAGGCGTCCGATCGCGGCCAACGCGCTCTCGGTGCTCAGGGCAATCTCCACACGCGGGATCGGCACACCCGCCTTGCTGAGTTGCATCATCAGCAGCGCTTTGTTGCCGCAGAGATCGACCGTCGCGGGTCGGTTGATCGTCGGCACGCCCAGATACTCGAAGGCGCGGAGGGCCGTTTGCGCCAGGGTGTAATCCTGGCAACGCTCGATCACGACATCGACGCCCCGATAGCCCTGTCCGCGCAGATCGAACGCGACGACGCTCTCCGGCAACGGCAATACCTCCGCGCCGCGCGCGGTCAACTCCTCGATCAGTCGACGCTCTTCGATCCGTAAGCGCGTGTGCAAGATCCCGACCTTCACCCCAACCCCCTGTGAAAAGTACGAAGTACGAAGTCGGAAGTACGAATGCGGTTCGTCGTATGCCGGTCGTACTTCGTCGTTCGTACTTCGTACTTCCGGTTACTCGCCCCAGTCTTCCTCTTCCTCGGGCGCGAGGTCGAGCTGCAACGGAGCGGTGTTGACGACTTCCAGTTCAGCGCCGCACTCCGGGCACTGCACGATCTCACCCTTCTCGATGTTCTGCATCTCGATCTCGGCCTCGCACTCCGGGCAGGTGCCGATCATGGCGACAGACATGGTCCTCACTCCTCCTCAACATCGATGAATGACCGCTCTCTATCGGCGGCGCAGGGTCGCGCCGGACGATCCAAACAAGTATTGTACCGAATCGGCGCGCTTCGCCGCAGGCATGTGGCGCTCAGCCCTGTCCGGCGAGCAGCGCCGCCTTGACCGCCGCGAGCTTCGCGCGCTGCGTATCGAGCGCCGCGCGCGCCGTCGCGACCTCCGCGCGGGACTCCACCAGCCCCAGATTGCCGGGCGCGCCGATGTGCTGGCGCTGCCGCAACTGCTCGTACGGGTCCATCGGCGCTAGTGCGTCGAGCCGCGAGGCGATCAGGCGGTAGGCGTCCCGGAAGGGCATCTCCTGGTCGCGGACCAGCGCATACGCATGATCGGTGGCGAAGAGTTGCGGCGAGCAGGCGGCGCGCATCTGCTCCTCTTGCGGCTCCAGTCCGGCGACGTAGAGGGCGACGACGCGGAGCGACGCGGCGGTCGTGTCGAGCGCGCGCATGAACGCGCCCTTCGTCTCGCCGAAATCGGTGTTGTAACCCGAGGGGAGCCCGGCGATCGTCCCCAGGATCTGCTCCTGGCAGGCCAGCACCACGCGCGCCTTGCCGCGCAGCAACTCCATCGGGTCGAGATTGTGCTTTTGCGGCATGATGCTGCTGCCGGTCGTCAGTTCCGGCGCGACGTGGAAGAAGTCGTACTCCGAGGTGGTGAAGAGCAACACGTCCTGCGCCAGCCGCGAGAGATCGACCATGATCTGCGCCAGTGCCTGGACGACCAACCCCTCGAACTTGCCCCGTCCCGCCTGGGCGTAGAGGACGTTGCGCTGCACCCGCGCGAAGCCGAGCAGATCGGCGACGTACTGGCGATCGATGTCGAACGGGACGCCGTACGACGCCGCCGAACCGAGCGGCGACTGATCGTTGATCGCGTAGGCCGTTTGCAGCACGCGCAGATCGTCCAGCAGCGCCTCCGCGAAGCTGGACGCCCACAGGCCGACCGAGGAGAGCATCGCGCGCTGCATGTGGGTGTAGCCCGGCATCGGGATGTCCTGCCCGCGCTCGGCCAGATCGAGCAGGGCGGTCGTCGCGTCGAGCAGATCGCCCATCAACGTGGTCAGTTCGACCCGTGTGAAGAGGCGCAGATCGACCAATACCTGATCGTTACGCGAGCGGGCGGTGTGGATCCGCTTGCCCGCCTCGCCGACCGTCGCCACCAGGTGATTCTCGATCTTGGTGTGGACATCCTCGTCCGCGACCGTCACATGGAACTGATCGGCCTCGGCAAGCGCGACGATGCGTGCCAGCTCGGCGGTGAGATCGCGCACTTCCTCCGGTGAGAGGAGGCCGATCTTGCCGAGCATCTTCGCGTGCGCGATCGAGCCGAGCACATCCGCCTCGATCAGGCGATCGTCTAGCGACGCCTCCCCGGCCAGATATTGCTCGATCAGCGGATGGACCGTGTAACCCTTCTGCCACAACTTCGCCGGTATGTCCCCCGACATCTTCTGCTCTACCTCACACTAACGATGGTCACACGAATGGTCGCCGCAGAGACGCGGAGACACAGAGTTACGATAGAATAGCTAGCCTACGGCTGCGCTGCGTGATCATTCTCGTCCGTTCTCTGTGTCTCCGCGGCCAACGTCCTGCCCTACCGCCCAGCCGGGCGCTGCGCCCCGACCGCTGACCAGCGCATCCGGGCGGCGCGTTTCGCCAGCACCTCATAGGGGAGGCCGCGCAGGTGCGCGACCGAGCCGCTGTGTTGCTGATTGAACGACACCGCCGTGATCGAGCGGATCTCCGGGGCGAAGAGGCCGCTGTTCGACTCGCGGTTGACGATGTCGATGTTGCCCTTGTAGAGCGTGATCGTGTACTCGCCGTTCACCACGCCCTGCGTCTGCGCGATGAAGGCATCGAGATCGGCGCGCAATGGGTGGAACCACTCGCCGTTATAGACGAGCGTCCCCCAGCGCTGATCGACCGTCTTCTTGAAGACGAGTTCGTCCTTCGTCAGGCACATCCCTTCGAGGTCATGGTGCAGCTTCAGGATGATCGTCGCTGCGGGGGCCTCGTAGATCTCGCGCGATTTCAGATCCATGATGCCGTCTTCCCAGACATCGAGCTTGCCGATGCCGTTCTTCCCGCCGATCGCGTTGAGGCGCGGCAGCAACTCCCGCAGCGTCAGCCGCTCGCCATCGAGCGCGACCGGCACACCCTCCTCGAAGCGGATCTTCAGGGTCGTCGCCTCGTCGGGGGCCAATTGGGCGGGGACATACCAGAGCCACGAATCGTCCGGCACGATGGTGTCGAGATCGAGGCCACCGGAGACGATCGAGCGGCACCACATCGTGGTGTCGTCGCCACCGATCAGGCTCTCGCCGACCGGCACCCCCCAGTGCTCGACCAGGGCCGCTTCCTCGCCCCGCGTCAGGTCGAAATCGCGCACCGGCACCAGATGGGCCACGCCCGGCGCGAAGAGGGCGAAGACATTGTGCATGCGGAACTGATCGTTCCCCTTGCCGGTCGAACCCTCCATGATCGCGTCGCAGCCGAGCTGGATCGCTTTCTGCGCCACCACCGCCGAGATCAATTGGCGGGCGAGGGAGGTCGAGCAGGGGTAGCCGTTGTAATCGACATTGGCGCGGATCGCCTTCTTGAGCCAGATGTTGCTGAATTCGTCCTGCACATCGATCACCGTCAGCGTCAGGCCGAGCCGCCCGGCCTTCTCGCGCACCGCCGCCAACTCCGCGTCGCCTTGCCCGATGTTGACCAGGATCGGCACGATCTCCTCCGCGCCATACTTGTGGCGCGCGAGGAGGGCACAGAGGGCGGAATCGAGGCCACCGGAGAAGGCGAGCACGAGGCGGCGCACCTGCGGTGCCGCAGTCGTTTCGATCTTCTGCAACGCGGTTTCGAGCACAGATACGGACGCTGTCATCTTTTCGATCCCCGCCGGGTGGGGAGCGACGCCGGATCGACACGGGGGCTCGCTATCGGGCCGCCCGCGTCGTATCCGTGCGCCAGTCCGCACCAAATACAAAACACCCCTGTCCCCTGGTCAGGGACGGGGGTGTGTCACTCCCGCGGTACCACCCTGCTTGCCGCCGCCGATTGGCCACGACCGCTCTTCACCCCCTGCTGGCATGTGGGGCAGACATTCCACCTACTTGCGTCCAACGGACGCTTTCTTCGGCGGACCGCTCATGGGCTCGTTCGCGCTCGGACGATCCCCTGGGCTTCCACCGTCCCCAGGTCGCTAGTATCGTGCCGTGATAGCGCTACTCTTCCCAAGTCATCGCGGGCGAGCAAACAGCGGTACTATAGAACGCGACGTGCATTACTGTCAAGCCCGATCGAACGCGAAACGCGAACGCGACGCGCATTACTGTCAAGCCCAGCGCGTGCGATTTCGCCGCGCCCGCCGATAGATCAGCGCGCCGATCACGATCAGCAGGACGATCGGCCAGAAGTGGAAGGCCAGCCCGATCGCCCGGAAGCCCAACGCCAGCGTCCCGATCGCGGCGAAGAGGGCGGCGATACCGAGCAGGATCGATCCCGGCAGACGCGACCAGCCGAAGGTGGTGCTATACGGATTCTTCGTCCGTAGCCGATCGAGCGCCGGGAGGGCCAGGAAGCCCACGCCGAGTCCGCCGAGTGTCGCGGCAACCCCGTAGCTGCCGCTGATCCGCCCGAGCAGCACGGCGACGACGCTCCCGACCGCCAGACCCAGGAGGAGGCTCCCCGGCACCAGCAGGGGCCGCGAGCCGTTGCGGAACGCCAGCCAGGTCAGCCCACCGCCGATGAGCAGCAGCGGCAGCACGCCGGTCGGTGAGAGCAATACCCAGAGGATCGCCAGCGCGCCCGCCCCGATCAGCACCATGCCCGGTACGCTCAGGCGCTGTCGCCTGTACCGCTCGAAACCGTTGGACCCCAACATCGTCGTCTCCTCTACGCCGCCCGCCCGCCGCTCGCGGGCCTTCATCGCCGGTATCTACGCAACGGCACGGTGCCGGTGTCATGCTCCGAGCATAGGGGGCGGATGTGTCGGCGGTGTGACAGGGGCGTGAAAGGATAGTGGCGACCGGAACGAGCCACCATAGAGTGCACCGGTTGTACATGGTGAACGGCGCGACAACGGGGCCAGTATGAACGTTGAACTCCGATCAGCCTACGATCATCACGTTCGATACCACTGGCGAATTCGTTATGGTGACTTCACGCTATGTCCAGAGCGCTTACGTACTTCATGGAAACGCGCTGTGCTTGGCCTGCAACTGCTCTGCGAGGCGCTGGTGCCGAATTCGCCAGTGGTATCACGTTCGGAGCAGTCCCGCGATCAGCAGTTTGACCAGGAGGCGTGCATCGTAGCGGGGGTCGTTGTCGGCACCGATGCAGAGGTTGCCGACACCGTACATGAGCGCGAAGGCTTCCAGGTCAGGGCGGATCTCGCCGGCCGCGGCCGCGGCGTCGAGCAGTTGTGCGCACACCGGCACGAGGCGGTCGAGGAAGTAGGCGTGCAGCGCGTCGAAGCCGGTGTCGCCGGACTGTAGCACGGCGGCGAGTCCGTGCTTGGTGACCAGGAAATCGACGAAGAGATCGATCCAGCGCCCGAGCGCGGCGTGGGGTGTCGGGCTGCTCGTTAGCAGGGCCGGACCGGCCTCGGCGCAGGCATCGACCTGATGCCGGTAGACGGCGATGATGAGATCCGCGCGCGTCGGGAAGTGGCGGTAGATCGTACCCACCCCGACGCCGGCCCTGACCGCGATGTCGCGCACCGGCACATCCACGCCAGACGTGACGAAGAGGGCGGCGGCGGCGTCGAGGAGCGTCTGCTCGTTCCGCTGGGCGTCGGCCCGTTTACGCGGGGCTGCTGGCCCCCTTGGCACGTCGATATCGTCCACCACGCCGTCCCTTCCACCACCCCACTTGACAAGCGGAACAATGTTCCGTATATTTAGCGGAGCGACGTTCCGCTTTCCTATGATATCAAAGCGGGCCACCGATCGCTACGCTATGCCTGAGCAGCATGCTTCGCTCACGATAGAAGGAAACCATCATGTAGTACCGCATCTTGGGTCACCGGTGTACAGGTCAGCTCGCTCGTGCTCGGCGCGATGAACTTCGGCCAGATCGGGCACACCACCCAGGATGAGGCCATCGCCATCGTCGATGCCGTCCTCGAGACCGGGATCAACGTCATCGACACTGCCGATAGGTACAGCGGCGGCGAGTCCGAGGAGGGGCACCTGTACGCGCAGCCCGCCGTTGCGGACACCGTGTCCCCCGCCGACGTGCTCGATGCGATCGTTGACCCCGGCACCGACCTCGCCGCACACGAGAAGTTCGACACGCCCCCCGCCCTCCTCTATCCGGCACTGCGCCGTCGCTGACGGCTCACGCACAAGTCTGTGGACAGAAATGAAAGGACCAACGCCCCATGTCGCACACAACTCAGCCCCATTTCGGGATCATGACCGCTCCGATGCAGGTTGGCTACCACGACATTCTGCGGGTCTGGCAGGAGGCGGACACGATCCCGGAGATCGAGCATGCGTGGCTGTTCGACCATCTCCTGCCGATCGGCGGCGATCCGAACGGGCCAATCTACGAAGGCTGGACGCTCCTCGCGGCCCTCGCCGCACAAACCGAGCGACTGCGCCTCGGCCTGCTCGTGACCAGTAACCGCTTCCGCCCGCCCGCGATGCTGGCGAAGATCGCGGCGACTGTCGATATCGTCTCCGGCGGGCGGCTCGAATTCGGCATCGGCGCAGGCTCACGACCCAGTTACCCGTTGGCCCGGCGCGAGTACGAGGCCCACGGCCTGCCCTTCCACGACGCTGCCTATGCCGTGGGGAGCCTCGCCGAAGCGTGTACGGTGATCCGGCGATTGTGGACCGAGGCCGAACCGTTCGACTTCGATGGCACCTACCTCCACCTCACCGGGGCGTTTTGCAACCCCAAACCGGTCCAGCGCCCCTATCCGCCAATCATGATCGGCGGACGGTCCACCGCGACCTTGCGCGTGGTCGCCGAGCATGCCGACCTGTGGAACATCCCCGGTGGCAACATCGACGACGCCGTCCGCCGTAGCGCGCTGCTGGACCGCTTCTGCGCCGAGATCGGTCGCGACCCCGCCGCGATCACCCGCTCGATCTTCCTGCCCCTCTCCTACGACCAGCCAGGCACCACCCGGGAGGCGATCGGCGAAGCGCTCGACGCCGGCTTCCGGCACATCGTCTTAGGACTTCCGGCGCCCTACCCCGCCAACGTCGCGCGGTGGATCGCCGATGAGATCATCACCGCGTCGGCCTGAGCGGCCGGTTCATCACCGCGCGGGTGCGCGACCGATCGCGCTTGACCGTGCCCTCTAGTCGGTCGAGCAGCGCGCGGTGGATCGTGCAGGAGCAGCGGCGCGACCATGTCCCAAGAGGTCGCCGGAAACCGGTTCTTGGACGTCCGCGACCCCGCGCGCTGTACCGGTGTCGCGGGTTTGCGCCCGCCTTTCAGGGCGCGGTCGTCGCGGCGACGGTGAAAGTGGCGAGCGGCGTGCTATCGGCGTAGGCGGTGCCATCGGCGGTGACGATGCGAACGGCCAGCGTGTGCGCGCCCGGTGCTGCCAGGCCAGGCGACAGCGTGGCCGTGAAGCCCACGCTGTCGCCGCCCGTCGCCCCGACCGCCGTCGCTACGTCGGGCCGTGCCACGCCATATTCGGCGCGGTAGGTGTAGCGGCCATCGAGGAGGAGGTAGGCCGCCGTTGCGGGTCGCCGCGCCGTGCCATCGAGCGCCCAGCCGGTGACGGCGATCGGTTGATTCGCGGCGATCGTCACACCCTGCGGCGTCGCGCCGTCGCCGACCCGGTCGAGCGTGGCGAGCGCCGCCCCGGCGCGCGGTGGCGCGGCAAAGTCGGGGGTCGTCGGTAGCTCGCGGAAGGTGCCCAGGCGGTGCTGCTCGAGGAAGGCGGCGTGGATGCGGACCAGATCAGCGACCGGGTAGAACAGCGTCAGGCAGTCGTCGGGCGCGGTATCGTATTGCCTGATGCACCCTTCGTTGCGTTGCAGAGAGTCGAGCCAGACCTTCCCTTCGCGCAGCCCGTGGACGTTCGCGCGCAGCAACCCCGCGCCGAGGATGACGGCGAGCAGGAGCACAAGCGACCTCATCCGTAACGATGGCGCAACGTGTGCTCCACGGCGTCCCTCGCGCTGTGGCAAGGTGCGCGACATAATCAGGGCCGCGAGGATGAGCAGGGCCACCCAGAGGAGCGTGGAAAAACTCTGGTAACGCGAGGCGAGCGCCTGATCCGCGCCGAGCGCCGCCCGACCCGCCGTGGTAACCACCATGCTCCCCAGTCCCAGCAGGGCCAGTCCGAGCCAGGCGCTTGCCCATGCATCGAGCCAGCCGCGCCACCAGATAATGACTGTCACGAGCGCCAGGAGGCCGAGGCCGAGCAGCCCATAAGCTGTCGAGAGCGCTACGGACGGGTAGCCGAGTGGTGCGCCCAGATACGAAAGCGCATAGTGGGCGATGTCGCCGGGACCGGCCTCACCCCCCGCGTGTCCGGGAAAGCCACGGAAGTAGGGGACGCCGATGGCGAGCGCGACCGCGCACCAGATGGCGAGTCGTTGCCAGCCGCGCCACCACACCGCCGGGAGGAAGGCGACCCAGGTGAGCAGCCCGGCCAGCGTCGAGAGGGAGGCGACGCTCGCCCCCGCGATGGCGACGGCGAACGCCCGATCCGCCTCTCCGCGCGTCGGACGCGGCAACAGCCCCCAGAGGGCCAGGCCGATCCCGCAGCCCGCGAGGATGAAGTTCGTCTGGAAGGCGAAGAGCCAGTTCTCGAACTGCGCGTAAGAGAGGAGGAGGGCCAGCGGCACGCCCAGGAGCGCCGCCGTACGACTCCCGACCGTGCGACGCACAGCGGCAAAGATCAGCGCGAAGATACCGAGGGCGATCCCGAGGTTGACGACCATGATGATCTGGCGTTGCCAGCCGGTCGCGGCGATCAGGCCGTAGAGGATCAGGCGGGGGAGGAAGATGCGGTGCTCGTTCTGGAACTCCCAGAAGACGCCGAGACGGAGGCGACCGAGATCGGCCAACTCGAAGAAGTTCGCCAACTCCCACTCGTCCCACATCGGGACGTGCGGCGTGCGTCGCCAGATCAGCCAGAGGAGCGCCGCGAGCTGGGCAACGAGGAGCAGGGCGAGCGCGCCATGCAACGCGCGGGTCCGCCGCTCGGCGCGTCCTATCGCCCGTTTCCCCATCGCTCACGCCCCTCGCGCCGCCTGTGCGCGCAGTTGCGCGAACACCTCAGCAGCGGTCAGACCGCGCACCAGCACCCGCTTATGCCGCCCCTTCTCGCCGGCGATCAGCGTCAGGTCGCGCTTCGGGAGGTCCAGTGTCGTCGCGAGGAAGGCGATCAGGGCTTTGTTGGCCGCGCCCTTGACGGGAGGAGCGGCGAGGCGCACGCGCAACGCGCCGTCGCTGACGCCATCGACCGCGTCACGCGGGGCGCGCGGCACCGCGCGGATCGGCAGGATGATCCCTTCCGCTCCCTCCGCCAGGGTGAGATCGGTGAATGGGGCGACCACATCGGGCATCGGGGCGGCTAGGCCGCCACGGTGCTGTAGCGGTCGGCGAGCGCGCGCGCGATCTCGCTGAGGGTGTGCCCGGCCAGCATCGGGCGACCGAGTTCGGCCTCCAGCTCCTCGATGCTCATGTCGTCGAGGGTCAGGCCGTTGAGGCGGCTGAACATCACGCGCGGCAGGAGGATCGGCCCTTCGCCCGGCTCCTCGCGCATGGCGCGCAGGATGTCCGCCCCGGTCAGCAGTCCCGAGACGACGATCTCCGGCCCGAAGTACCCATTCTCGATCGGCTTCACGGTGATCGCCGCGCCGGTCAGTTCGTTGAACTCGGCGACGACGCGCTCCATCGTCGGGCCGATCAGGATCGCGCAGGCCAGGGTGGCGCGGATGCCGCGAAGGTCCGGGCGTCGCTCACCGCGACGGCGCTTCACGCCGCCCCAATCGTCGAGGAAGGTGCGGGTGATGCCGATCCCGTCTTCCAGTTGCGGGAAGCCGTCGTAGAGGCGGCTCGCCGGGACCGTCTCGCCGACCATCAGGTAGAACTCGTCGGCGAGGTAGAGGAAGTTCTCGCCGCGCTCCGCGCGGAATTGGTGTTGCCAGTGCGCGGCGCGGCGCAGTACATCGCGCACCTCCGCCTCGCTGTATTTGCGGATCGCCGACGCCGGGAGTCCTGGCATCGTGCGGTCGGAGCGCATCGCGATCCCTTCCAGCTTCTTCACGTCGCGCGCGATGCCGAGCGGGGTCAGGCCCACCGGCACCGCCGCGATCGAGAGGATACCGGGGAGATCCTTGAGGTCGCTGACCGAGCGATCGAGCTGGTCGCCATCGTTGACACCGGGATTGAGGACGAGTTGGGTGTTGTACTCGATCCCCATGCGGGCGAGCCGTCGCAGATCAGCGAGCACCTCGCCCGCGCGCGGATGGCGCAGGAGATCGCGGCGTAGCTGCGGGTCGGTGGCGTGGATCGAGACGTTCAGCGGGCTCAACTGTTGCTCACCGATGCGATTCCAGTCCTCCTCGCTGAGATTGGTGAGGGTGACGAAATTGCCGTAGAGGAAGGAGTAGCGGTAGTCGTCGTCCTTGATGTAGAGGGTGCGGCGCATCCCGCGCGGCACCTGCTTGACGAAGCAGAAGGGGCAATCGTTGGTGCAGCGGCGGATACCGTCGAAGGTCGGTTCGGTGAAGCCGAGGCCCCAGAAGTCGTCCCCCTCCAACTCGACCTCGTGGATGATCCGCTCGCCGTCGCGCTCGACCTCGAGTTCCGCGACCTCACCGGCGCTGCCGCTGTAGAACTGGTAATCGATCACGTCGCGCAGCGGCTTGCCGTCGATGCTGTGGACGATGTCGCCTGGCTTGAGGCCGAGCGCCTCGCCGAGCGAGCCCGGCGCGATCGATTCCAATTCCCCACCCGTCCGGCCACGCCGGAACAGGATTTGCCCCTTCTCAGACACCGAAGCTGCTCCCCCGGGTAGTACCCATCGTTGTGTGCGTTCTCAATTGCGCGCGTCGGGCCGCAGCGCGCTCGCGCGCTCGCGACGGGCGGTGCGCCAGACCAGCATCTTCTTGCGCCGTTTCGCCACCGTGCTGAGCAGATGGACGAAGAACGGGCTCAGGTCGCCGTCGATCGTCGCCCCCTGCAAATTGGCGAGGAACTCGGCGGGCGTGGCGAACGGCGCGATCTCGGTCCAGGCGTGGGCGTATTCCGGGCGGCTGTGCCCGTCGCTCCCCGCCGTCCCCGGCAGCCCCGCCGCCGCCGCGAACTCCGCACCTCGCAGATTGTGGCTGCGCCGCGCCATCCGCGCGTTCAGGATCTCGATCGCGTCCACCAGCCCCGCCGCCACCAGGCGTTCGAGGGCCGGGGTCTTCAGCGGGCTGCGGCGCAGCGGGTCGAACGGGTGCGGGATCAACACGACCCCACCCTGCGCGCGGATCCGCTCCGCCGTCTCCTCCGGCGTCAGCCCGCCGGGGATCTCCTCGCTGAGGAAGAGTCCGATGATCTCGCCCTCACGCGACTTCACTTCCTCACCGGGGATGATCGTGAAGCCGCGCGGCGCGATCCGCAGCGCCTCCAGGGCTCCCCCGAGGGAGTTGTGGTCGGTAATGGCGATGCCATGCAGGCCACGGCGCCGGCAGATGCGGATCACCTCGGCGGTCGGGATCGTGCAATCGCGCGAGTGATGCGTGTGCATGTGTAGATCGAACTTCACCCTCACGCTCCCCGCCGCCACGAGCGCGAGCGTTGTCGCCGCCGCGCCTGCCCCGCATCCCGCCACCGATCCGGTTAATTCTACCGGAAAGGCCGAGCCACTGCCATTGAGTGGGCGAGTGAAGTACGAAGTCATGTTGATAAGCAGCTGCTCTCGACTAGCAACTCGCCCACTACGCCCGCACCCCTTCGATGCAGACCCAATCGCCCATCTGGTGCTCCTCGATCGCGCTGAGCCCGGCGGCCTCCAGGGCGGCCCGGACCTCGTCGGCGCGGTCGATGATGATCCCGGCGGTGATCAGTCGCCCACCCGGCTTGCAGGCGGCGAGCAGCGCCGCGGCGAGTTCCATGATGATCCGCGCGATGATGTTAGCGACGACGAGATCATAGCGGGCGGCGAACTCCTCGGTCTGCTCGACCGTGCCGAGCGCGACCTGGATCGGCGTCGTCAGCCCATTCCGCTCGATGTTCTCCCGCGTGGCGCGCACCGCGACCGACTCGACATCGACCGCATCGATCGACGATGCGCCCTGCCGCGCCGCCGCGATCGTCAGGACGCCCGAGCCGACCCCCACATCGAGGACGCGCATACCGGGCCGCATCCGCTCTTCCAGCGCGATCAGACAGAGCTGGGTGGAGGGGTGCAGTCCCGTGCCGAACGCCATCCCCGGATCGAGGGTGATCACGACATCCCCCTCCTGGCGCTCGTAGTCGCGCCAGGGCGGGCGGATCACCGTATGATCGCCGACCCGATGGACGTAGAAGTGCTCCTTCCAGGCGTTGGCCCAGTCCTCTTCCTGGCGCTGGGTGGTCTGGAGTTCGCCGACATAGCGCATCCGCCCGAGATGCCAGAGCGCCTGTTCCAGCGCCTCCAGCTTTTCGCGCGCCCCCTCGTCGTCCGGGATGTAGCCGCGCACGACGAACGGGCGGTCGATGGCGACGTGCAGATTGTCGCCGTCCGATTCCTGCTCGAAGGGCTCATCGATCGCGACGCCCCCGTTATAGCTGTAACGGGAGAAGATTTCCGATACCGATTCGACCGCCTCGTTATCGGCCTGTACCGCCAGCTCGATCCAGCCCCCTGCCATCCTTGCGCCAACCCTTCCTGCGTCGCGTCATACGGTTCTCGTGCGGAGGGTATAGTACTACCCTTCGTCCGTCGCTTGTATGCTCGCGGTCGCGCCCAGGTTCAGGCGCTGCTTCGCGCCGTGTACCGCCGCCTGACTGCTGAGGATCGAGCCGGTGAGGGTGGAGTTCGCGAGGCTGACGCCATCCCCCACGATGCTGTTGTCGATGATCACGCCATCGAGCGTCGCCCCGGCCCCGATGCTGACGTGCGGGCCGACGACGGCCCGCCGCAAGGTCGCGCTCGGATCGATCGCGACCGGGGGGATGATGATGCTATCGCCGGACTGCGCGATGATCGGTGCCGCGCTCGTATCGGCCAGCCCCAGCAGGTAGCGATTGGTTCGCAGCAGCTCTTCCGGCTTGCCGCAATCCTCCCAGACCGGGATCGGCAGGGTGATCAGGCGCTGTCCATCCTCGATCATCAGCTGCACCGCATCGGCGAGGAAATATTCGTCCTTCAGGGTCTTGCCGCTCGCCACGAGGGTGCCGATCGCGCGGTAGAGCGCCGCCATATCGGCGAAATAGTAGATGCCGACGAGCGCGAGGTTCGACACCGGATGCTCCGGTTTCTCGACGAGTTGCGTGGCAAACCCCGCGCCATCGAGCACGGCGATACCGAAGCGGCGCGGGTCCGCGATCGCCTTGACGTAGATCGCCCCGTCGATCCCGCGCGACGTGAGATCGCGCAGCGGCCCGAAGTCGGCCTCGAAGATCGTGTCGGCGAACATCACCAGCGCGTCGCCCTCGACCAACCCCTTCGTCAGGCCGATCGCGTGGGCTTGCCCGCGCATCTCCGGCTGCTGGACGAAGCGGAATGGCACATCGTAGCGGGCGCGCAAATAGCGCTCGATCTGCTCGCCGAGATAGCCGACGATGCAGATGATCTCCTCCGGTTCGAGGGCGAGGAGCCGATCGAGGACGTGATCGATCATCGTCTTTCCGGCCAGTGGCACGAGTGGCTTCGGGACATCCCAGGTGTGTGGTCGTAGCCGTGTGCCGAAACCTGCCATCGGGAGGATAATCTTCACAATGCCCTTCCTTAAGTCATAAAGTCAAGTCATAAAGCTAGCGGCAGCGCGCGGATGCACCGCAACCTTCCGCATCCCATGATACCCCACGCCTTGTCTCTTGTTGCCAGGAGGATAGAACTAAAGCGCGGTACTCGTCCAGTGCTCCTCAGTCCCACCAGCGATACCGCCGACGCACAAGGTACGGCAATTATTTCGTGTATCGCAATACGATGATCGAGGCGTATGGGTACGGACGGCATCATACGCACACGCTCGGAACGGCTGTAAGAATTCGGGAGGTCACTATTGCGGCGATTGCGATGAGTGCCCGCACCACGGCTCGCACGCGAGAACATCGGGTGGCCGTTGCTTGACGCCATACCGCCGAACGATACATAATCCCATAGCGCGGGCTCGGACGCTCCTTGCTGTACCCTGTCACCTGGTCCATCGTCGGTTGACAGGCCGGGCTGAAGAGTTAACCCGCACCCTCACGCCACAAGGCGGCAGGAGCGCGCCAGCGCCGCGCGTACTAATAGGGAGAATGCCAATGTATGTGGTCATCCCCGCCGGCGGCAGCGGCACGCGCCTCTGGCCGCTCAGTCGCGCCGCCAATCCGAAGTTCCTCCACCCGCTGACCGGTGACGGGCGCACGCTGATCCAGGCGACGATCGACCGCCTGGCCGCGCTCGCCCCGCCTGAGCGCACCTTCGTCGTCACGGGCGGGGCGCACGTCACCTCGATCGCACGGCAAATCCCCGATCTGCCCGACGCGAATATCCTCGTCGAGCCCACACCGCGCGATTCGGCGGCGGCGATCGGGCTGGCGGCGGCGATCATCGCCCGGCGCGATCCGACGGCGATCATGGGTTCGTTCCACGCCGATCACCTGGTGCGCGACGAGGATCTGTTCCGCGAGACGGTCCGGCTGGCGGTGCGCGGGGCGCGCGACGGTTATCTGATGACGATCGGCATCGCCCCCACCGCGCCTGATACCAGCTATGGCTACATCCAGCAGGGCGAACCCTTAGGTGCGGGCGGCTTCAAGGTGCAGCAGTTCAAGGAGAAACCCTCGCGCGATCTCGCCGCCTCGTGGCTGGTGGAGGGGGGCTACCTCTGGAACAGCGGCATGTTCGTCTGGCGCTGCACGACCTTCCTAGACGAGTTGGCGCGGCAGCAACCCGCGCTCCACGCGGGGCTGACGGCGATCGCCGCCAATTGGGACACCCCGGAGGCGGAGGAGACGCTGGCGCGCATCTGGCCGACGCTACCGAAGATCGCGATCGACATCGCGGTGATGGAAGGGGCCGCCGCCACCGGGCGCGTGGGCACCATCCCCGGCCACTTCGGCTGGAACGACGTGGGCGACTGGGACACCCTGGCGACGGTGCTGGCGAAGGCGACCGGCGAGAACGTCATCCTCGGCGGCGATCTCTCGCGCCATCTCGCGGTCGACACCTACAATTCGCTGATTTCGCCCGGCAGCGAGCGGATCATCGCCACCGTTGGTGTGCGCGACATCATCGTCGTCGATACGCCCGACGCGCTGTTAGTCTGCGCGCGCGATCGCGCCCAGGATGTGAAACAACTCGTCGAAACCCTCAAGGCGCAGGAACGGGCGCTGCACCTCTAACCGGGCGAATGCTCCGCTAAATCTCCGCCAGCCGCTGCGCCACCGGCTCGGCGCGCGCGGCCTGGATCACGGTCGTCTCGACGCCGACAGCGGAGAAGAGGGTGCCCGCGATCGTATCCGGCGTGACCACGCTGAGTGGCACGCTGTAGCGCGTGGCCCGCGCCCCGATCTCCTGCGCCAGCGGGAGATCTTCCCAGCCTACTACCCCGCCCCGCACCATCAGCACGATCGGGATGTTCGTGCGTTCGGGGAGTTCGTCCCGGAGCCGTATGAGGTCGTCGCGCTCGTCGATCGTCACCACGCTGCGTTCCCCCTCGGCGATGATCTTCCCGTGGACATACCCGAGGAGGATCCGCACCACCGCCGCGAACGGCACGGCCAGCAACAGGCCGAGCGCCCCGCCGAGCGAGGTGCCGATCAGCAGGACAAAGATCATCAGCAGCGGGTGGAGGTGGACGATCCGCCCGATCAAGGTCGGGATGATCAGGTTGTCTTCGAGTTGGCGCAGGACGAAATACGTGATCGCCACGGCGATCGTCAGGGTGGTATGCGACCAGCCGAACGGCGGCGTCGCGTCGAACGCGGCGACGCCGACGGCGATCGCCCCGGCGGTCCAGGGACCGAGGATCGGGATCAATTCGAGGAAGCCGGTCGTCAGGGCGATCGCGAAGGCGTAGTCGACACCGTAGATGCGGAGTGCGATGTAGGTGGCGCTGGACATGATGATCACCAGGATCGCCTGCCCGCGCAGATAGCCGCCGAGGGTGCTATTGATATCGCTGAAGACGCGCCGCGCCTCGCGCTGATAGCGGAGCGGCAGGGCGCGATGGGCGGCGGCGATGAAGCGATCGCCTTGCACGAAGAAGAAGAAGGTCGCGATCAGATAGACGAAGAGCTCGATCAGCAGGTGGAAGATGCGCTGCGTGATGGTGACGGCGGTCGAGGGTGCGCGCGCGCTGATCTGATTGACCGCCTCGCTGATCTGGCGCTGCAATGCGGCGGGGTCGAGACCGAGGCGATCGCTCAGGTCCGGGAAGCGTTGATCAATGTATTCGATCAGCGCATTCGTCGATTGCGGCAGTTGGCGGCTGAGTGCGACCGCTTGCTCGCGCACGATCGGGACGAGGATCAGCACGCCATAGACGATCCCGGCGGCGATGGCGCTGTAGAGGATGCCCGCCACGAGCGGGCGCGGCAGGCGGGTGAGCCGGGTGAGCCAGTTAACGATCGGCGCGCAGATGTACGCGGTGACGATCGCCCACATGAATGGCGACAGCAGCGCGAAAAAGTGCGCCAAGAGCCCCAACGTCAGGGCCAGTAAGACCCAGAAGGCGATGACTTTCCCGCGCGGTGAGAGGGCGGTTTCCATCGACGATGCTGCTCCGCGAATGATGACTGTTCAAACGTCGGCCCCGCAGCGATGCGAGCGCACGGCGCGCTTCTCCGCTCGTTGTGTAACGCCAATAGTACATCGTCCTGATCCGATCCTCAATCAGACCAAGCGTCCCGGTTCGGGCCGCCCGAACGTCCCGAATTCGTCCAGCGGCACGCGATACAGCGGCTTCAGCGTAACGGCGCGACCGCTGGAAGCGACGCTCGGGGTTGTTTCCGGTACATGTGCTTCGGGGTTGTAGCCCGTTGTTGTGCGGGGCGGCTGAACGCCGCCGAGGATCACTTGCGCGCGAGGGCTGCCTGAACGTTGCCACCACGCTCCGTCGGCGGCGACAAACGAGCGCTGTGCCGGGGGATACCAGGGGCACCGCACTCTATCAGCGCGGCGAAGGGTTTTTCAGCGCCTGTCCAGGATGGGCCTTCGCCTTGCTGGCCGTTGCCCGGCGTTGTTGCCGCTGTGTCAGGGCGCGTTGGATCGCCACCCACAGGTTGCCGACGAGTAATCCTCCCGGTAAGAACCAGAGGACGCCGAACAGCAGGTAGAAGGCGACGCTGGCGAGCGCGACGATGCCGCCATACAGCACCTGCTCCCGCGTCTTTACCGGCGAGGTCGGCGGATCGGTTAGCATGAAGCCGGCGAAGAAGAGCGCGGCATTGGCGTCGGGGACACGGAATACTTCGGCCACGCTGGCAGGATCGAGGATGAAGGCGGCGATGGTGAAACAAACGAAGTAGCTGCCAAGGAAGGTGATAACCATCGGTATTTTCTTGATGCGTTGAGCGATCGCGAGTATCGCTGCCAGGAGCAGGATGACGAAAGGAAGCGGCAGATCGGGCAATGCCCCCCACCAACTCTGGCCGCTGGCGAAGAGGAAATAATTGACGACCAGGGCGAACGCTGCCGGGTTGAAGATATGCGCCAGGCGCGCGCGGAAGAGATATTTGAAGTTGATCGCCACGATCGCTGTGCAGGCGAGCACGTAGGCCGGGGTGTGCGGATCGAGGATCAGGACGATGAAGAGCGCGGAGAGGATCGCCCCGCTCGGCCAGGTCGGTTTGCCGCGTGTCAGCCAGAGCAGCGCCGTATCGAGGAGGGCGGCGCTGCCCACCGCCGCGAGCAGGCCCGAGGCGACGATACCGATACCTGCTCGACGTGCGGTGAGCGCCAGCAATGCCAGCAAGATGAGGATCATCAACCCCTTCGGCGTGCGGCAGGCGCGGCGTAGCGCACGGAGCGGGGCAAAACCCTGACTGCGTGGTTGCGGGGCCGAAGGTGAGATGCGGGTGCCGGGTGTGAAGGTATTCATGCGGTATACCGTCCGAAGTCGGGCGTGCTATGGAGGGTCAGGTCCGGTGTGACGAGCATCCCCGCGACCCCCTGACGCGCCAGGAAACGCACGCCGCGCCGTGGGCCGAGGATGAACGCCGCCGTTCCGAGGGCGTCGGCGGCCAGCGCGGTCGGCGCGATGACCGTCACGCTGGCGACCGCTGCTGGCGATCGCCCTGCTCGCGGATCGAATAGGTGATGCCCCGCTGCGGGTGCGGCGGCGGGGCGCTCATAGTCGCCGGAGGTGCAGACCGCCGCATCGGTCAGCCGCAGCGTCGCCAGCAGCGCCGCATCCTGGCGCGGATGGCGGATGCCGATCTGCCACGGCGCTCCTGCGGGGTTCTGCCCGCGCACCGCCAGATCACCCCCGCGTCGATCAGGTAGCGCCCCGTTGGTGCGAGCTCCTGCCCCGCCAGATCGATCGCCAGACCCTTGGCGACCGCGCCGAGGTCGAGGATCAAGGGTCGGCGGAGGGCGATCGTCCGGTGGTGCGGATCGAGGCGTACATCGCGGAAAGTCGGGCACCCGCCCGCAGCGAGGGGTATGAGGGGCATGATGATTGTCTCGCCGGTGCGATAGTTGCGCGCGAATCCTCGCTCGGCGAGGAGATGGCCGATGGTCGGATCGAAGGCTCCACCGCTTGCCCGTGCGACCGCGATGGCGAAGGCGACCGCCTGATAGAGGATCGCGCTCACCGGCGTCGGTTCGCCGACACGATCGAGCAGTCGCAGCACTTCGCTATCGCGGTCGAAGCGACTACACGCCGCCTCGACACGGCGGAACCAGTCGAACGCCCGCGCGATCGCCGTGTTGTCCGCCCCCCCTCGCGCACGACGCCGATGGTGACGAACGTATCCATCAGCACCTCGGTGCGGGTGGTCAGCGCCATGCCGGGCAGTTGCGGGACGAGCGCCATCGTCGATATCGTGGACATCGCGCTACCGCGCCTGGGCGAGCGCGGCGTTCACCGCCGCGCGGTAGGCGTTGGTGCTGTCGGTTGCCCCGGTGACGGCATCGACCGCCGCACCCTGCCGGGCGATAACCTGCCCCGGCAAGGCCGCGATCTCCGAACAGGGGTAGCGGGTGCCGCAGTTGGTGATCTCCGCCGCGATGATCTTGCCAGCCTGCACGGTCACGGTCACGCCGATATTACCGTGGCGACTCGTGCCGGTCCCGGTGTACGTGCCGTCGCGGAACGCCGCGTTTGTCACCGCTGGCACGGCCGTGGTGGGGGCACTTGACGCCGCCGTTGCCGTCGCCGTCGCCGTTGGTATCGAGGCGACGATGCCACCGCCGGATTCGGCACCGCCAGTTCGCTGTCGGCCACCGCCCTGTACTATCCCCTGGTTGTCCCCGCTGGCCGGGTTGGCGGGTGCCGCAGTGGCGGTGCTGGTCGCGGTCGGCGCGGCGGGGGGAGGAGGAAGCGGAGCTGGTGCGGTGCTGCTACCGGATACCGCTTCCGTGGCGACGAATTGTCCCGCCGCTGGCGCGGTACGCGCATAGCCTGCGGCATACACGGCGATGACCGCCGCCGAACTGAGCGCGACCAGGCTATTGGCCAGTGTTTTCTTCCCGGTATTGGGAGTATTCGTGGGGCGATTCACGGGCTGTTCCTTCTGAACGAGACAGTAGCAGACGTTGCGGCGCTAGCGCGGCTCGCTACTTGTGACATCGGAGTCCCGCGAGTATCGCCGCAGGTAGGCCATCGGCATAGATAGTCTACGTTGCAAAAGTAAAGAAACGATTTGTTTCTGATGAGAATTCGATGAAAGAACGCTTGCTTCTCGCTGCGGTATAGTCTGGCAAGTCGTCTACTACCCTTGCGAGCGGCGCGAGACACATACTATAATGAAGGAAATCCGAGCGTTAAGCGCGGGCTAATTGTGCGTGCCAAAAGGCTGGGCGGTCGGGAAGAGACACCGGAGTCGTCGCGGCTCGGGCGGAAAATGGAGCGGAGTGTGACGTCAGGGATGGAAGATCACGGTCAGCAAATGCAGGCGAGCGGCGAGATGCCGGAAGCCATAACGGCGAACGGTGACGCCGGATCGCAGAATTTGATGCAGCAGTTGCTCGATGACCCGAGCCACGATTATCGCGCCCTCAAATATGGGGACGTGCTCGACGGCACGGTGATGCAGCGCGACCGCGACGAATTCTTGGTGGACATCGGCTCGAAGTCCGAAGGGATCATCCCGAGCAAGGAATATTCCACCCTTAACTCCGAGGAGCTCGGCGCGATCAAGGCTGGCGATCAGGTGCTGGTCTTCGTGGTGCAGGCGGAGAACGCGGATGGCCACACCGTCCTGTCGATCGATAAGGCCCGCCAGGAGAAGAGCTGGCGCAATCTCCAGGAGCAGTACGACAAGAACGAGGTACTCTCGGCCCAGGTCACCAACTACAACAAGGGTGGTCTGCTGGTTAACCTCGATGGGGTGCGCGGCTTCGTACCCGCCTCGCAGGTCACCGAGATCCGTGGCGGCGACGATGCCTCGAAGCAGGCCGACATGGCCCGCCTCGTCGGCACGAGTCTCCAGTTGAAGGTGATCGAGATCAATCGTCACCGCAACCGCCTGATCCTCTCCGAGCGGATGGCCGTGCAAGAGCGCCGCGACGCGATGAAGGAGCGGTTGATCGAGAACCTCAAGGAGGGCGAGACGCGCCAGGGTCGGGTTTCCTCGATCGCGGACTTCGGTGCCTTCGTGGACATCGGCGGCGCGGACGGGCTGGTCCACCTCTCGGAGATCTCCTGGAGCCGCGTGAAGCACCCGAGCGAGGTGCTGAAGGTCGGCGACGAGGTCAACGTCTACGTCCTCTCGGTCAACCCGACCGAGAAGAAGATCGCCCTCTCGATCAAGCGCACGCAGCCCGAGCCGTGGAGCCGGGTGGCGAGCAAGTACGAGATCGGGCAGGTCGTCCCCGCCACCGTCACGCAGCTCGCCAACTTCGGTGCCTTCGCCCGCATCGAGGATGGCATCGAGGGGCTGATCCACGTCTCCGAGCTGTCCGACGAGCGGGTCAACCATCCGCGCGAGGTGGTGCAGGAGGGCCAGGAGGTCATGGTCCGCATCATCCGCATCGACGCGCAGCGCCGCCGCATGGGCCTCAGCCTACGGCGTGCTGGCGAGGGCGGTGCCGAGAATACCACCGTTGCCGAGAGCAGCAGCGAGGGTACGACCGTGGCCGGGAACACCATCGGGGACAGTATCGCCGAGAACAATGCGGTGACCGAGGCGACCCCGGCGGTCGAGGCGACGGAGACGCCCACCCCCGTCGAGTAACCGCCCCGAACGCCACAAAGAGCATACGCTATACCCGAGGCGTAATAGCGCCTCGGGTACAGTGCTGGCTGAAAACCCGTTGAATCGTCCTGCGGTTGATGGCGAATGGTGGCATAAGCGGCACCCAACGTGGTTTAATAGTCTTACAGCCCCACAACGCCCGCAAGGCTGTGGGGGCTGTGCGTTTCCCGCCCGGCGCGGCGCCCGGTGTCGCTGGCGGAGGACGCTTCGCATGGGTATCTTGTGCGGCCCCATTTGCGTATCGATCATTGAAGGCGTGCCTATCCAGGTGTGAACGCCATCTTGAAGACGGCCGCTGATGTGGTTCCGGCTGAGATACCCGTGAGGGTCGTGTCGAAGAGACAGTGGGAGAAGCACAATGGCGGACAAATTCGACAAGTTTACCGAGCGGGCGCGGCGCGTGCTGACCCTGGCGCAGGAGGAAGCACAGCGCTTCAACCACAACTACATCGGGACCGAACACCTCCTCCTCGGGCTGGTGCGCGAGGGGGACGGCATCGCCGCGCGCGTCCTGAACAATCTCGGCGTGCAGCTGCCGAAGGTCCGCTCCGCCGTGGAGTTCATCATCGGGCGCGGCGAGACGATGATCATGGGCGAGATCGGCCTGACCCCGCGCGCCAAGAAGGTGATCGAACTCGCCGTCGACGAGGCCCGACGCCTGAATCATCAGTATATCGGCACGGAGCATCTGCTGCTGGGGCTCGTCCGCGAGGGCGAGGGGATCGCCGCCGGCGTCCTCGAGAGCCTCGGTGTGAGCCTGGAGAAGCTTCGGGCGCAGGTGATCCAGGTGTTGTCCCAGTCCGGTGGTAGCTATGGCCAGGGTGGCAAGCAACAGACCAAGACCCCGTACATGGATGCCCTCGGCTTCGATATGACCGAGGCGGCCCGCAACGGCAAGCTCGACCCGGTGGTCGGGCGTTCGAACGAGGTCGATCGGGTGATGCAGATCCTCTCCCGGCGCACCAAGAACAATCCGGCGCTGATCGGCGAGCCGGGTGTCGGCAAGACGGCGATCGTCGAAGGGCTGGCGCAGCGGATTGTGGCGGGCGATGTGCCGGAGCAGTTGCAGAACAAACGGCTGATCGCGCTCGACATCGGGGCACTCGTCGCCGGGACGAAGTATCGCGGTGAGTTCGAGGAGCGCCTGAAGAAGATCGTTGCCGAGGTCAAGGAAACGCAATCGATCATCTTTATCGATGAGCTGCATACGCTGGTCGGGGCGGGTGCGGCGGAGGGCGCGGTCGACGCCGCGAATATCCTCAAGCCGGCCCTTTCGCGCGGCGAACTCCAGACGATCGGTGCGACGACGCTCGATGAATATCGCAAGTACATCGAGCGCGATGCGGCGCTGGAGCGGCGCTTCCAACCGGTCCAGGTTGATGAGCCGAATGTCGAGGAGACGATCCAGATTCTCGAAGGGATTCGCCCGCGCTACGAGGAGCACCACAAGCTGAAGATCAGCGACGAGGCGCTGAAGGCGGCGGCGAACCTCGCGCAGCGCTACGTCACCGAGCGCTTCATGCCCGACAAGGCGATCGACCTGATCGACGAGGCGGCATCGCGCGTGCGGATGTACCGGTCGGCCTCCCCGCCGAGCCTTAAGGAGGCGATGCGCGGCCTGGAAGCTCTCCGCAACGAACTCGACGCCGCGATCTCCGCGCAGGACTTCGACTTAGCGACCGCGCTGCGCGAGCGCGAGCGGAAGCTGAAGGAGCGCATCAGCGAACTCGAGAAGAACTGGAAGGACGAGCAGCAGTCCGACGAGCCGGTGGTGACCGAGGAGGACATCGCCCAGGTTATCTCGATGTGGACCGGCATCCCGCTGATCCGTATCTCCGGTGAGGAGTCGGCGCGGTTGCTCGAGATGGAGGCGGCGCTGCACAAGCGTGTCATCGGCCAGGACGAGGCGATCAACACCCTCGCCAAGGCTGTCCGTCGCGCTCGTGCGGGGCTCAAGGATCCGAAGCGTCCGATCGGTTCGTTCATCTTCCTCGGCCCCACCGGTATCGGGAAGACCGAGCTGGCGAAGGCGCTCGCCGAGTTCATGTTCGGCTCGGAAGAGGCGCTGATCAAGATCGATATGTCCGAGTTCATGGAGCGGCACAACGTGTCGCGACTGGTCGGCGCACCTCCCGGCTATGTCGGCTACGAAGAGGGCGGTCAACTCACGGAAGCGGTGCGGCGCAAGTCGTACTCGGTGATCCTCCTCGATGAGATCGAGAAGGCCCACCCGGAAGCCTTCAACATGCTCCTCCAAATCATGGAGGACGGGAATTTGGCCGACGCCAAGGGGCGGCGGGTGGATTTCCGCAATACGATCCTGATCATGACCTCCAACGTCGGCGCGGACGCCATCGCGCGCGAGTTGACCCTCGGTTTCGTCGTCCACCAGGACGAGACGCGGCGGCAGCAGAGCCAATACGATAAGATGAAGGACAAGGTATTGGAGGGGCTGCGGCGCACCTTCAAGCCGGAATTCCTGAATCGTATCGATGGTGTGCTGGTCTTCCATAGCTTGACGCAGGAGCACATCAATCAGATCGTGGATATCCAACTGCGCCGGGTGCGGACGCAACTGGCGGAGCAGGAGATCCTGCTGGAAGTCGGCGAAGATGCGATGATCGAGCTCGGCAAGCAGGGCTATGATCACACCTACGGTGCGCGTCCGCTCCGCCGCCTGATCCAGAACGTGGTCGAAGATCCGCTGGCCGAAGGGCTGCTGGATGGGCGCTTCCACACCGGCCAGACGGTGCGCGTGGAAGTGGCCGATGGCGAATTCACGCTGCGAGAAGTCGAGGCGCTGGTCCCCGTCTCGTAATCACAAGTGTGTACTGAGCGAATCCGCGTGGGGAGCATCAGCGCTGATGCTCCCCCACCATACTTTCGGGCTAAACCGAAGCGTTGAGCGGCATCATCCCCCGCACCGTCTCGCCCAGTCCGCGCGGGCGGACATTGTGCCCTTCACGGGTAGAGTATGCCCTTCCTGGGTACTTCGCGACCGCAAGCCATTCAGCCGGGGGCCTGTACCCTCTTGTGGGGCGGTGGCTGCCCTCCGGGGCACTGCAACCCCTCGGCTACCCACGCCGGTGCGGCCCTCATCCCCGGCTCGCCCTGCGGGGCTCGTCCCCATCCGAGGAGCGGGGGAAGAGGTGTTCATCACGCTTCTGTGTAGCTGGAAGGTGGGTGGCGTGCCGGCCCCCGGACGAGACTTCGTGGTGGCGCAGCCGCCCTTGGCCGTGACAGTGTGCCCTTCAGGGGTAGTGGCTGCCCTCCGGGGCACAGTATGCCCTTCATGGGTATTGCAATCCCGGACTCCCACGCCCGCCGCGTACCTCGCCACACGCGCTTCGGTCTCGTGTGGGCGCAATGGGAGCAAAACGACATCTGCACTGTTCCCCGTTCGGTTTGACACTTGTCCGGGAGAACGGCTACAGTACAAGAGGAATGGGGAAGTTCCACGTCAGGGGAACCGATCATTAGAGTTGCGTCGCAATAAAGTGGTCGGTAGTATAGACCGCGCAGGAACGGCGGTGGGAGCAGCGTGGGGGCGAGGATGATCGGGCGTGCGGCATGGCTGACGCGATATCCCACGGTGTTCCGGG